>Ga0315286_10000882_pt1 | contig 26281 bp, 26 predicted proteins | sample YL17G10_0_MG_FD_205038 | JGI IMG/M metagenome (GOLD analysis project Ga0315286, IMG submission 205038) | Sediment microbial communities from Yellowstone Lake, YNP, Wyoming, USA - YL17G10_0 | ecosystem: Environmental > Aquatic > Freshwater > Lake > Sediment | place: USA: Wyoming | collected... | reverse complement strand
AGTTGAAGGACTTGAGATAGGCGAACAGCTCATGCATGAACTCCCTGGTCTCGCCCCTCCACTGCAACATGTCGGTCATGGGCGTGATGGGGTCGATCACGATCCTCAGCGGCTGGTACTGTTCGATCTTCTTCTTGATGATGGTGAGCATGTCACTGGGATTCTTCATCAGTGTGGGACCGATGTCGATGAAGTTGACGACGCCCTTCTCGACCAGCTCTTGGTTGTAGAACGAGAACGAGGAAAGGAACTTCTGGACCAGCCATTGGGGCTCGGAGATTGCCGTTATGTAAAGCCCTTTCTCCCCCTCCCTCGCTCCGTGGAACAAGCTCTGGACGGCCAAGGTGGTCTTGCCAGTCCCTGGTTCGCCTGCGACCAGGATCGCAGACGGGAACGGGAAACCTCCCTGCAACATCCCATCTAGACCGGGGATGCCCGTAGTCTTCCTGGTCATCTCACAACACCTCCGTGTCGATCACGAATACGCACTTGTCATCTCCCTTCGATAGGCACTTTCGCTCGTGACAGTAGACGTCCTTGCCTGTCCGTTCCTCGAATACCTTGGCCAGGATGCCTCTGAGCATGTGACAAGTGGGGGAATCGGAATTCGTGGCCTCGATCGAGCTAGCGGCGGTGATGGTGTCGCCTTCGAAGTTTATGTCGGAAACCCAGCCTTCCTTGACGAGTGACTCCTTGATTCGGCCAAGGTCAGTGCCCGCACTCCGGATCAACCGATCACCGATTATGCGTCCGCTCCTGTAGAACATGCCGTGGGAAGCGAAGGTCATAACGGTCTCGTACAGTCTTTTGATCTCGACGAGCTCCTCTCTGCGGAGCTTAATAGCTCGCTCTGGTTGCTCCATATAATCCACCTCGTTCCTCGGGAGTCTGTCTATCTGTAAGTCGGGACTTATATCTTTTGGTGTCGTTGGCGCGGAACTGAATGCTGGCCCTGGAACAGATTAATCTACCCCGTGCTTCTACTGACTCGCCGTGATAGAGGTAGAATCCAAGTTCAAATCTCCTGGGAACGAGAAGATCGAGAAGACCCTGGCGCACTTGGGGGCGAAGAAGATCGCCTCCGTGGACATGGAGGATGTGTACTTCGCACACCCTTCGAAGGACTTCGGCAAGTCGGACGAGGCTCTCAGATTGAGGAAGATCGACGGGGTGGCCGAGCTCACGTACAAAGGGCCAAGGATGCATTCGGAGTCCGCCAAGGCTCGTGAGGAGGTCACTCTCAAGACCGACAACCCGCTGACCGCCCAGCGGATCATCGAGAGGCTGGGGTTCAAGGAATTCTGCACTGTGCGGAAGAAGAGAAGCAGCTACATTCTTGACAAACTGAGGGTGGATGTGGACGACGTGGAGGGTTTGGGGGAGTACGTCGAGCTAGAGGTACTCACTGAATCTCCAGAGAGAGCGGAACAGCTTGTCGAACTCGCCAGGAAGGAATTGGCGCTCGACAAACTCGAGAAGAAGACTTATCTCGAGCTTCTAATCGAAAGCGGAACTGCTGGGACGAGGCAACGAGAAGCCTGAATGTGAATTCATTGCTGCAAATGAATATTCGCCAGAAGGGGTTTTGGAAAGAATTTCGGACGTCTTCACAGCTTGTTGATCTTCTCCGTCACAAACTGCTTGATGTTCGGGTCGTCCGGGATGGTTATCGATTTCTTGTACTTCTCGCTGCCATCCGGAAGGAAGTAACCTCTGGACACTGAGATGAACTCGCTGTCCCCTTCGTCAGTTATCGCCTTCTTTCGTGCCACTTCCAAGAAGTTGTTCTTCCCAAAGGGAATCTTCTCGGCGCTCAACGTTTCAAACCGCACTTTTACGTCTTTCTCATCATCCATTCGGTTGCCTCCGTAGTTAGGCATCATACGAAGATTGTAATGAAATATAAATCTTCGTTAGAGCTTTTCATGCAATCCAGCACCGGACCCTTGGAACTCTTCGCGAGGGTCCCCCTCGGTTGTCGGAAAAAGGGTCGGTCACGAAGGACACGATTCGATACGAGGCATCGGGTCGGGATGCGATCGGTGCTGAGGACACGATGCCTAAGAGAAGCGCATGCGTTTGCGGCTCCAAGCATACGGCACTGCGGAACTGCAATAGAGTAATATAGACAGGACAATGTTTGCGCTGGCCGTGACTGAAGGCCCGCAGCCAGTGCCTGCATCGCCAGCACAATCCTCGCAAGAAAGATGCCATGTTTGCGGCACCGTCCTCCCACACAACGCAGCGTTCTGTCCGAACTGCGGCGCAGTGAGATCGTCTCTCGTCGGCAAGCCGCTGCCCTACGCTTCGCCGAGGATGTGGACCGAACAGCAGTACCGAGGCTCCCGGTCGAAAATTTCACTAAGAACGACCGGCAAGTCCATCGTTGCAATCTTCGCGCTAACCCTGGTCGCCATGACCACCCTAATGCTGGTAACGCTGATCTACGGGATATCGATAGTTGGGCCCGCGATACTTGACGGCACCGGTCACTTGAGTCATTACGGCATCTTCGTCGTCCTGCCCTTCTACGTGACAATAGCGACGCTGTCGGGCTCCTCTCTTTTCGCCTACTACATCTTCCTCGTATTCGCTATAGTCGTGAGCGTCGCGTGGGTCTTCGCGACAAGCGCGAGAGGGTTCATCAGCGAGATGCGAGGAAAGGCGAAATCCAGGGAGCATAGCTCCCTGTTCGATACATTCGCGCTCCTCTGTGCGACCATATTCTTCACTTTCGCGACGATTGTTCTGGTGACTCTGTTCCAAGGAAACACGGGAACAACCCCTTCGACGGGGACCCTCGCGGAATCGCTCTTCCTCCTCGCCAACGCGGCAGTATGGGAGGAACTCGCGGTCCGAGTCATGCTGATAGGTATCCCACTCCTCATCGTGGATATCATCCTCAGGCAAGTCCTGAACCGGCCCCTCCGGAGCAGGCCGCATAGATACATCTTGGGCGGAGGATTCAAGTTCGGCGCTTTGGAGACGGTCATTGTCGTCGCGTCAGCGATTGTCTTCGGGGTCGCGCACTGGGTCGGAGGATGGCCTGCGTGGAAGATACCCGATGCGACAGTGGCAGGACTCGCATTCGGATACCTCTTCCTCAGGCATGGCCTGCCGTCCGCCATCCTCCTGCACTTTGCGAACGACTATCTCACCATGCCCACCGATGTCTTCAGCTCCAGCACGGGAGGGTTGGGCATCATGACCGTTCTTCTCGTGCTCTTCTGGGCGCTCCTGGGAAGCGTGCTCTTTGCCTACTACGTCGTCCGGGCGATCGAGTTCTTCTCCCACAAGACGTTCTTCGAGGACAAGCCAACGGGAGTAGGAATACCAGGCGTCGACCCCCGACTGCAGGGGCCCTATCCACAGCCGTACTCATATGCTCCGCATCAGCAAGTCCAGACCATGCACCAGTCCGAGATGGGGGTGGTCACGCCTGGTCCGACCGTTGGTCATGGATACAGTGGGGGGTATGTCTGCCCCGCATGCGGATACACACAAGCCCGTTGGGCCGAGGGAAAGTTCCAATGTCTACGGTGTGGGAAAGTCGCCTAGAAGTCTCTCAAGCTTCCGCTTGCTCTTCACTCCCGGCTCCAAGTCGGTGGACTCGATTACCAGATTGCCGTCGTAGGACTTTTTCAGGATCCCGAGCACTTTCTTGATGTCTGCCGTGCCATCATCGACTTCGTTATGCTGGTCCCAGGTGCCCTCATTGTTGTGTAGGTGGACGTTCTTGAACCGCCCGGCGAGCTTCAGGAATTCATCTGTCTGTCCAGATGTGTTGGCATGCCCCATGTCAAAGCATATCCCCAGGCCTGCGCTATCGACCACCTCGAGAAGCTCGGCCGCGGTCGTGCATGTGCCATTGATGTTCGCGGGCATGTTCTCGATAGCGATGACGACCGAGTTGTCGCGCGCGAAGGTCGCGAGCTCCTTCACGGAATCCTTGGTCTTCTCGAGCGCCTTCGCCTTGTTCAGGAACGCGATGCCTTGGATGAAGCCGGGATGAACCGTGGCAAGAGGTATCTCCAACTGATGGCACATCATGATCGTTTGTTTGACTTCGTTCAGAGCTGCGAGTCTCATGGGTTCGTGGACGCTCCCAATGTTGACATCGCTGATCGGGACGTGTACCTGGAAGCTCATGTCGAGCGATTCCTTGCCGTATCCGATGCCATCCCTGATCAGCTCGAGCCTGTCTTCACCCTCTGAGATGATCTCCCAGAGCTGGAAATGCTCCGATATCTTCTCCAGCGTATTCAAGAACGGCACCTGGCAGAAAGTCGGTGACGATATTCCTATCATGCTTTGTTCTCCCGTCTCGCCTCTGGGACCAAGGAGTCCATGAGCGCCTGGATGTCCTCAGTCGACACAATCACTTCGATGCCCCCGAGGGCATGGGATTCCTCTGAGAATGATATCTTGCCGACGGACGCGACCTGTTTGTTCAACACAAAGGAGGTGGAACCTCCCTTCAACACGCGTCTTAGGACTGCTCGCGCGGCGTCCCGTATCCTCTGCCGCTTGAGCAGATCTCGGAAGGTTTCGAGGGAGTGTGAATGAGCAATCATGGGATCATCGCCTTGGATCTCGGCATCGGGGAAGACATTCGTGATCGCACGAGCGACCTTCTCCCTGTCCTCCGTGGGGTAGCATCTTGTTCTAATCGTCACTTCGGCCATAGCCATATACGATATTAGAAAAGATATTTAAAGACGCCCGCGCTAGGATTGGAGGCCCATGAAGAAGAGGATTCTGAAAGCTTTCGCCGAGAACGGCATCCTGGCTGATCCTGAGGCGGTGGATGCCATTTCACAGTCAACCGATGCGATGAAGTGCGTGGATGTCATTCTTCAGGATGAGAATCGACCACTCGTCCTCACGAGATCCGATGTCGACAATTATCTGACTTGCGAGCCTAAGACGCCTCCGCCCGCCCAAACTAGACCCGTGATCAAAGAGGGGAAAGTGCCCTCGTTAGAACTAGCGCCCAATCGCCGGCCCGAGAAGGGCGAGGACATCAAGATCCTGAAGGACATAACCGGGGACTCCACCTGTGTCGGCAATGTGATCGATTTCGCGAAGCTGTTCAATGACAGGTTCTCCACATTGAAGAAGATCCTTGCTAGGCGGCGAGAACTGGCCGGACTGGCCTCGATAGCCAAGGCGAAGAAGGTGAGGAGGGACATCAAGTTCATCGGCATGATAAACGACATTCGGACGACCAAGAACGGTCACACCATGATCGACCTTGAAGATGAGGAGGACAAGATACAGGTCCTTCTGATGAAGGGGTCGAAGAGCATCGACACTTTCGTCAAAGACGAGGTCGTTGGCGTCGTCGGGTCCTTCAGCAAGGATGGGGAGATAGTGATCGCGAAGGAGATCGTCCGGCCCGAAGTCCCGATCAACAGCGGGATGACACCCAACGGCTCCGATTCGATCGTGGCGTTCGTTTCCGACATCCATGTGGGCAGCGCGGAGTTCCTGGGCAAGGAATGGGACAGGTTCATCAGCTGGCTCAACAAGGACCCCGTCGCCAAGGATGTGAGATACATCGTCATACCTGGAGACCTGGTCGATGGCATCGGGATATATCCAGACCAGGAGGACGAACTGGTCATAGAGGACGTATACGCGCAATACACGGAACTCGCGCGCCTCATGAAAGGAATACCTGAGAGAATCAAGATCGTGATGATGCCCGGGAACCATGATGCCGTGCGGCTCGCAGAGCCGCAGCCCGCACTTCCTGAGTCGATAACCAAGATGTTCGACGCCAGGACCAGGTTCGTGGGGAATCCGTGCTACATGGAGATCGAAGGCAGGACCATACTCGCCTACCACGGAAGGAGCATGGACGACTTCATCAGTGGCATACACGCCCTTTCCTACAACGACCCCGCCGAGATCATGAGGGAGATGCTGCGGCGTCGGCACATGGCGCCCATCTACGGCGAGCGGACGGCAATCGCTCCCGAGCAGAAGGATTATCTCGTCATAGACCGCGTGCCGAACATATTCGTGACCGGTCACGTGCACGCGTGCGCGGTAGCCGAGTATCGAGGCATAAAGCTGATCAACGCGTCTGCTTGGCAATCCCAGACCTCATTCCAGAGGATGCACAACCAGATACCCGACCCCGCAAAGGTCCCGATGGTCAATCTGGGGACCGGCGAGGTCTGGGTCGAGGATTTCTCCAGCTGAGGGAAAGGAAAGACTTGATAAACGCCGACTGGGATTGCCCGTCGTGCGAGACCTAGACGCATTCTTCAGGCCGAAGGCCGTAGCAGTCGTCGGCGCGACCCCGACCGCTGGGAAGATCGGCAACATCCTCATCGAGAATCTTTTCAGCGACGGGTACAAGGGCAAAATCTTCTTCGTCAACCCCAACTACCAGGAGATACTCGGGATGCCCTGCTATCGGTCGATCATGGACTGTCCGGGGACGGTGGACATGGCCGTGATTGTGGTGCCGGCGAAGCTCGTTCCCGAGGTACTCGAGCAGGTGGGCCAGAAGGGCACCAAGGCCGTTACCATCATATCCGCTGGTTTCTCCGAAGGGGACGCGGAGGGCAAGGAAAGGGAGAAGCGGGTCCTCGAGATCGCCCACAAGCACGAGCTGAGGATCGTGGGCCCGAACTCCCTGGGCGTAATCGCCCCACACGCAAGGCTCAACGCCTCGTTCGCAAGAGCCTCGCCGCTCAAAGGGTCCATCGCATTCTTCTCTCAGAGCGGCGCGTTCTGCACGGCTGCTATCGAGTACTCGTTAGGGGAGACACTGGGATTCTCGGCCTTCGTCAGTTCTGGAAACAAAGCGGACATAGACGATGCAGACCTGGTCAGGTACTTCGCCCACGACGAGAGGACCAGTTGCATCGCCGCTTACATGGAATCAACGAGAAAGGGCCCTGAACTGTTCCAGGCACTTGAGAGGGCATCCAGGAAGAAGCCGGTCGTGATACTCAAGGCAGGGAGGTCGATCAAGGGTGCGAAGGCTGCGAGTTCCCACACGGGAGCGCTCGCCGGGTCGGACTCCGCCTACGACGCTGTCTTCAGGCAGACGGGTGTCTACCGAGCGAAGACGATGTTCGAACTGTTCGATGCTGCGCAGGCGCTCGCGAACCAGCCGCCGCTGACAGGAGATGGCGTGGCAATCGTCACTAACGCAGGCGGGATGGGAGTGATCGCGACGGACGCGGCAGAAGACGTGGGATTGGTCCTGTCAGAACTCTCCGATGAGACCCTGGAGCAGATCGGAAAGGCGGTCCCCCCGACCTGGAGCCGGGGCAACCCGGTCGACATAATCGGAGATGCGGACACGACGAGGTACGCCGACGTCCTGAAGGTCGTCGGCCAGGCTCCTGAGGTCAAGGGCATCATGGTCATAGCCGCGAGACAGGCCGCCACGAACCTCTACGAGATCGCGAAATGGATCTCCATCACCGCGAAGCTGAGCGGAAAGCCGACTGTCGCATGCTTTGCCGGAATTGACGACCCTGAATCGGAGCAGTTCCTCGATTCGAGAGGGATTCCCGTCATGTCGGTGCCAGAGAGGGCCATCACTTCCCTCCACGCGCTCTCGCTCAGAGGCAAATACCTGAAGAAGAAGGGCCTCGTTGACTGACGCACTTCCGGGACTCAGCCGAGCAGGTCGGTCATGATCACCCACAGGCCGATGCCCATGATCACGAGGCTGGAGATGAATCCCAGCCAGATGATCTTCGTCAAGAAGACTCTATCCTGCAAGAGCTCGTCCAAGGTCGTCGGGTCACGCCCCGAACGTCTTCTGAGTCTTCTTCTTGATCCGTTTCAACCTGAATATGTTGTCCCGCTCCATCTCGTCGAGGCTGAACCTGATGAAACGCTCGATCTCCTCGAGCTCCGGCAGGACCCTGAACTCCAGGGCGTTGACCCTCCTCTTGGTCCGGTCGATCTCCTCGAGCAGTTTCTTCATGGTGGTCTCTAGCTCGGCCGCCTTCACGATCGTCTCGACGAGCTTCTCATAGGAATCGGTCGCCTCGTCTATCCTCGGCGATGTGCCTATGATCCCATATCCGCGTTCTGGCAACGGGGCGACAATCTTCGTGGACTTTATGTCCGGGACCACGACGCCCATCAGGTTCCTGCTTCTCAGTTGTATCTCAGGATGCCCGGTGAGGGCGTAGGATGCCGATCGAACGGCGATCGCACCGTCGACGGCGTTGGCTATGGCGATCCTCTCCTGGGCCTCCAGATATCTGCGCGCGATGTCCGTCCTCAGGTCCTTGGCCTGATCGAGTATCTTGAAGAATTCGAGGATGAGGCCGTCTCTCTTCAGCTTGAGTATCCGGTGTCCGTTCTTGGTCAACCTGATCTTCTTGTTGACCTCGAGCAGCTCGGACCTGGTTGGCTGTATTTCCCGGACAACCATCTCTTCATCACTTCTTCTTCACTGACGGGAGGTACTTCTCGAGAAGTTTCCTGTCTATCTTGGTCAACGAGTCGATCGGCAGGGCGGACAGAAGCTCCCAGCCGAGGTCGAGCGTCTGTTCGATCGTGCGGTTATCGTCCCTTCCCTGTCTCACGAACCGGTCCTCGAACTCGTCCGCGAAGTTGAGGAACTTGGTGTCCCTCTCCGAGAGGGCCTCCTTTCCAACGATCGCGACCAGGCCTCTCAGGTCCCTCCCCTCGGCGTAGGCCGCGTACAACTGGTCTGAGACGGCCCTGTGATCCTCTCTCGTGTGACCGGGCCCTATCCCCTGCCCCATCAACCGAGACAACGACCGCTCGACAGCGACGGGCGGGTAGATGCCCTTCCTCTGCAGGTCCCTGGAAGCCACGATCTGACCCTCGGTGATGTAACCTGTCAGGTCTGGGATGGGATGAGTGATGTCATCGCCCGGCATGGACAGGATGGGGAATTGGGTAATCGAACCCTTCTTCCCCTTGATCCTCCCAGCGCGCTCGTACATGCTCGCGAGGTCCGTGTACATGTATCCGGGGTACCCTCGTCGCGCGGGCACCTCTTCCCTCGCTGCGCCTATCTGTCTGAGCGCCTCGCAGTAGTTCGTTATGTCCGTCAATATCGCCAGCACGTGCATCCCCAGGTCAAATGCGAGATACTCGGCCGTCGTAAGAGCCAGCTTCGGGGTCAACAACCTTTCGATAGCCGGGTCATCCGCAAGATTGAGGAAAACTACTGCCCGCTTGAGAGCCCCGGTCTTCTCGAAATCCCGCATGAAGTACTGGGCCTCCTCGCTCGTGATGCCCATGGCCGCGAAGACCACCGCAAACTCTTCCTTCTCTCCCAGGACCTTCGATTGCCTGGCGATCTGCAGCGCGATCTCGTTGTGCGGAAGTCCTGAACCAGAGAATATCGGGAGCTTCTGGCCCCTGACAAGCGTGTTCATGCCGTCGATGGTCGATATCCCGGTCTGGATGAACTCCCTCGGATTGTCCCTAGCCCATGGGTTGATCGCCGCGCCGATGATCTCCAGTCGCTTCTCGGGCACAATCGGAGGGCCCTTGTCGAGCGGGTCCCCGGATCCACTCAGGATCCTGCCCAGCATGTCCTTGGACACCGGCATCTTGAACGTCTCGCCCAGGAACCTCACGCCGGAGGACGTGTCGATGCCACCCGTCCCCTCGAACACCTGGACGACCACGAGATCCTTCGATGTGTCCAGGACCTGCCCCCTCTTCGTGGAGCCATCGGGCAACGAGATCGTGACGAGCTCGCCGAAACCGATCGGTTCGGTCTTCTCGACGAACACGAGCGGGCCTGCGACCTGCGAGATCGTGTGATACTCTTTCGCCATAGGTCACACCCCCAGAGAAGCGAACTGCTTCTCCATGGCCAGGCTTATCGCCTTTAGGTCCTTGTCAATGGTCTCCTCGAACTTGAGCTTCCCCAAGTCCGTCCGGCTCGGGAGCTGAATGACTCGTTCCAGAGGCACCTCGAGAGTAAGGGCCTTCTTCGCCAAGCTGGAGAACTTGCGTATCGCGGACATGTAGGCGTACTGCCGTGATAGCGGTGAATACGTGTCGACCGGGTGGTAGGCGTTCTGTTGCAGGAAGAACTCGCGTATCATCCTCGCGACCTCGAGGGTGAGCCGTTGCTCCTCGGGCAGTGCGTCGGACCCGACAAGCTGAACTATGTCCTGCAGCTCGGCCTCTCTTTGTAGCGTGTCCATCGCCCATATCCTCAACTTGTCCCAGTCCTCGGCGATGTTCTTCTTGTACCAGTCCTCTAGGGACGATGTGTAGAGGCTGTAGGATGTGAGCCAGTTGATTGCGGGGAAGTGCCTCCTCTCCCTGAGCTTGGAGTCCAGCGCCCAGAACACCTTGACTATCCTGAGCGTGTTCTGCGTCACCGGCTCGCTGAAGTCACCTCCGGAAGGAGAGACCGCCCCGATCACGGAGATGGAACCCGTCCCACCGGCTAGCGTTGACACTCGGCCGCACCTCTCATAGAATTCTGACAGTCTCGATGCAAGGTATGCCGGATAGCCTTCCTCGCCTGGCATCTCCTCGAGTCTTGACGATATCTCCCTCAAGGCCTCCGCCCACCTGGAGGTCGAGTCAGCCATGAGCGAGACATCGTAGCCCATGTCCCTATAGTACTCCGCGACCGTGATGCCGGTGTATATCGAAGCCTCTCTTGCGGCCACTGGCATGTTCGAGGTGTTCGCTATCAGCACGGTCCTCCCCATGAGCGGCTTGCCGGTCTTGGGATCCTCCAGCTCCGGGAAGGTGGTCAGCACCTCCGTCATCTCGTTGCCTCTCTCCCCACATCCCACGTAGACCACGATCTGCGCATCGCTCCACTTCGACAGCTGCTGCGATGTGACCGTCTTCCCGGTCCCGAATCCTCCAGGGATGGCAGCAGTTCCGCCCTTGGCGAGCGGGAAGAGCATGTCGAGCACTCTCTGGCCAGTGACCAGCGGTATGTCTGGCATCAGCTTTCCGAGGTAGGGCCTCGGGTGTCTCACCGCCCACTTCTGCATCATCTTGATCTCGACACCGTTGTCCAACTCTCCGACGGTGTCCTCGAGCGTCAAGGACCCTTCCTCGATGCTCTTGAGTTTGCCTTTTACTCCAGGTGGAAGCATCACCCTGTGCGTGATGTTGCCCTCGGGGACTTCACCCAGGATAGCACCAGGACCCAGGGCATCTCCTGCCTTCACCTTCGGGGTAAAGGACCATTTCTTCTTCATGTCGAGGCCGTGGGCGCTCGCGCCTCTCGAGACGAAATCCCCCTGCATCTCCCTGAGCAAAGGCAGCGGCCTCTGGACTCCATCGTAGACACTCGACAGGAGTCCCGGGCCGAGCTCCATGACCAGCGGAGCGCCGGTATCGAGGACTTCCTCCCCTGGCTTGACGCCGGATGTGTCCTCGTAGACCTGGATGATCGTCTTGTCACCCACGAGCTTGATGACCTCGCCCATGAGCTTCAGGCCGCCGACTTGAACGACATCGTACATCCTCGGCTTGATGCCCTCGGCAGTGACGACCGGACCTGCGACTCTCATTACCTTACCTTTCTTCTGCTCTGCCATCGTAACCTCTCCGTCACTTCGATTTGTAAAGATCGATGCCGATTGCTCTCCGGATCTTGTCTCGCATGTCTCCCGTATCTTCTCCGACCGGGATGACTACGGGATCGATGCTCTCCATCATCTTGGCGCGCAGCGGTGGGGGAAGCTTCTGGAGGTCGTTCGTGTGTATCGCCAGTATGCCGACCTCCGGCTCGTCCATCAGTTTCACTACCAGGTCCAAGAGGGCCTTCTCGTCGACTGCGACCTTCACCTTCCGGATGCCCGCGAGCCTGAACCCGGTCACGAATTCCTCCGAGCCGACCACTGCGATCTCCATTCACACCACCAGCAATTCCTCTATTATCTTTGAGGCGAGGGCGCTCTCCTTGCCCCTCGCGATGATCCTTATGTTGTCGACTTCCACCTTCTTCTGTATCATGTAGTTGATTATAGGCAGGATGGAAAGAGGGTAGAAGTGCGCGAACTTCTCGCTCGTCCTCAGAGCGGCCTTGTCTATCGCGACCGTCAAAGTCGAGAGTTTCTTGTCTTCCCTGAACCGGTCTATGGCGGGTTTCATGACCTTGTAGGTTTCCGAGTGTTCCAACTCTTCTAGGATCGGTGAAAGCCCCTCAGCCGAGGCGAGCGCGCGGAGTGTCTCCAGCGTGAATTCCATGCCACCAGGGATCAGATACTTCGCGATAAGCTCCTCCGGCAACCTTTCCGCCCTCATCTTGAGCAGCACCTTGAGGTTGGTGGCGTCGATCTCCCTCCGGAGGAACTGTCTCAGGAGCGCATCCGCCTTGTTCGTGGGCGACACGACCTTGAGCAGGTCGTAGTAGCGATTCTTGTCGAGATAGTCCTCGAATGCTGCCAGCCTGCCCGAGTCGATGACGTCTCTAGCGATATCCGGTGCGATCCTGAGAGCGGGCACTTTGGAGAGCGAATCCATGATATCTTGCAGGGTGCCCAGGGCGACGATCGACTTGAGATACTCCTCGGATAGAGAGCCTGCTGGCACGAGCGTGTCGATTATCTCGTCGTCGCGGACGTGGCTGACCTTCCCCCTGAGGATGGTCTTGACGTTGTAGATGTCCCAGCCGTGGAGATAGTATCCGACCATCTCATGGAGGTGGCCAGTCGTGTAGCCTAGGATGTCCATGTATGTCTGGCCGAGGTTCCTCGTGACCGCGACCTCAATCAGGCTCGCCCCCGAGTATCGGGATCCGAACCTGGTTATCTCCTCCTTGTACTGGGTCTCGCCCAGGAACCGGCCGATCTCGTGCACGTCCATGACCAGGAGCCTCGAATAGGTATCCTGGGACAGCAGAAAACGCTTCTTCGCCTTGACCCGGGCGCATGAGTAAGCGTAGTTCCCTCCGGCGCCTGCGAACAACATCGTCTACCTTCCGAACAGCTTCGCATATATCTCGCGCATCTTCGCGGTCCACAGATCGTCCAAGATGCTCTCGAAACGGTAGTCCAGCCTCACGGTCTTGTCCTCGCTCTCGAAAACCAGCCCGCCCTTGCCTTCAATGAATCCTCCGAAAGTCATGCCAGATGGCAACTGGAGTAGAGGCTTGTCCGCCTTGTTCGAATAGACAAGACCTCTGACCAGCTCCTTCTTGGCATTGTCCACGAGCTTGGCATACATCTTCTTCCGCCGGTCAGTGGGGTATTTTGAGAGTTCGTCTAGCACCTGCTCCTTCAACTCCTCCATGACCTTCCTCTCCGACTCCAGGAGCACGCGCTTCGCCTCAAGCTCGGCGCTCGACAGCTCCTGCTGTTCCATCTGGGATAGGGACGCCTCGACCCTCGCCGAAGCTTTCGCTAGTTCCTCACGCGCCTTCTGCTCGGCCACCCTGATCTGATCGTCCCGTTCCTTCTCCCCGAGCGACAGGATCTCCTGTTTCTTTGCGTGACCACGCTGCAGGATGTCTTGGATTACCTTCTCAAGCCCCATAGCTTCTCAGCTCCTCCTCTGGACGCCTCGTCCGCAGACCGGCCCTCCGAATTCATCTCTCACGTTTTTCCGATGAGCAAGAAGGCTACGACGAAGCCCAAGATGATGATCGTCTCCGGAACTACCATGAAGACGATGCCTCTCACGAACATCTTCGGGTCCTCGGCCGTGGCCCCCACGGCTGCCGCTCCTGTCTGGCCTTGGGCGATACCGGTGCCCAGACCTGCGATACCTATCGCAAGGCCAGCACCGATGAGCGCCAATCCTGCTCCTGTATCCAATACCATTTTCCTACCTCCTTATCTCGCTGCGGTCGTGTGTTCCCTCAAGTACCTCAGAGGGTTGAAGTCCGTGCCCCCTCCCTCGAAGAACTTGAGGAAGAACTCGACGTAGTTCAGCCTCACCGCTTGTATGCCGACTGAAAGTGAGCCCAGGAAGAAGACGAAGAACAACAGGGTGAATCCGAGGGCGATAGCGCCCACGATCGCCAGAATGATGTTCGGACCGAAGACTACTGGGAAGAGCATCGTGTTGAAGGCGAGAGCCATGGCACCCTTGCCGACCGCTAGTGCGGCAAGCCTAGCATACGACACCAAGTTGGAGAACATGCTGAGGATCTCGCTCAATGCGATTGGCCCCTCAGTGAAAGGGAGCGCGACTATTCCCGCGATCGCGAACATCACCGCAGGAATCGAAACCGTCGTTCCTATTATGCTGGTTGTGATACTCGGAAAGACGGCAAACAGAGTCGAGTTGAAGAACTGACTTGTGTTGGTCGCGTTCTTGGCGACTGCCATCATCTCATAGAATATCCCGAACAGCAGGAGGATCCATGCGAGCTTGCCAATTGCGTGCTTTCTGCTGTGATGGTAGTTGTTCACGAACCCGAAGAGCAACCCAAGTGTAAGATGCGCCCACCCGGCCACGATGGAGATGGCTAGCATCTCCTTTATGTCGGACAGCTTGTGAATGAGCGGCGTGAGCGGGATGTTGACGATGCTTGCCCATGAGGCCTCGTCCGGGCTCGTGGGCGGAGGCTGAAATGGAACCCCGAACGCTTCCCCGTAGACGAACAATCCGAATACAGCGGCAACCAGTCCCCCGGCCAACACGATCGTCCCGAACTGCTTGATGCTCGGCGAATCCTTGAACTTCCACCGGGTCAGCACTCCCGCTGCGATCAGCCCGCTTCCGAATCCCAGGTCTCCCAGCATGAACCCGAAGAACAGGGGGAACACGATGAACATCACGATCGAGGGGTCGATCTCATCGTACTTCGGGGTCGATACCACGCTGACGAGCATCTCGAACGGCTTCACCGGTCTTGCATTCTTGAGTTTGACTGGCGGCTCCTCCTCCTTCTCTGGAGGGATCGCTTCGATGAAAGCTGCGCCACAACATCGTCCTTCCAGTGCGGCTTCCAGTTGCTCCACTGCCGATTTCGGAACCCATCCATCGATTACGAACGAGTTTTCAGATTCCGCCATTCGAAGTGGAGTCTCGGCTTTCAATACCTCGATCGAAAGGTTCTCCTCCGAAGCGATGATAAAGTCCGCGAAGTTCTTCTTGATTTTGGCGAGGTCCGCATCTATTCGCGACAAATCCGCTTCCAAGTCCTTGATCTCTGCGAGGTTTCTCGAGATGATATCTTCTGGAAATCCATTGAGTTTTGGAATTTTCAGTTCACTGAACCCGTGCGCAGAGAGCACCTTCATGGCGGCCTGCTTCTCCTCGTTCAGGACGAAGACCACCACTACGAGATTCCCCTTGCCGACCTTCTTGAACAGTTCGAGATTGGGCAACTTGGAAGAGAGCTCTTCTTCGGGGTCTTCCTTGCATACGCCCACGATCGAAGTGATGGTTTCGAACCCATCGTAGTCCTCCACCGGTATCCCGAATGATCTAATCGGCAAGAGGGCGCTGACCTCTCCCTCCCTCTCGCGTATCAGAGCCTGAATCCGTTGGCGAGATTCCACCTTGCCACTGGTGTTCAAGTCCAGCGTCACAATTGCCTGCTCCAGCTTGGCCTCAATCTCTGGAACCGAGAATTTCTTATCCGGTTCGAGGTCCTCGAGGTCGAGGGATCTTATCATTGACCTGAGCTTGACGAGCTTCTGGGATGCATCCGAGGCGCGCGCGAGTGGTCGCCCGAGCTTGAAATCCTCGTCCTGCTTTGTGAAGTCGATGAGGTGCAGTGCGCCCGTCTCGTAGAGGCATTCGATGGTGTCGTCGATGCCGTCAATCGACCCAACAATCACGACCCGGGTCATCTCTTCAGGCCTAAGCATCCGCGGCCCTCTCAAACTCCGAAAGAACGAATTCCTTGGCACCCCTCATCCTTTGGCGTGCCTCGGTCGCGAGAGCGCTGGCTTTCTTTGTGCCCTCGTCCAATATGACTTTTTTGCGCGCGTCGATGTTGATCTTCGCCTTGGCGAACTTGGCGTCGCCCTCGGCCCTCATCGAGGCCTCGGCGGTGTCAATAATCGCAAGCGCCTTGCGTTTGCCTTCCGCCTGTAGCTGCTTGCGCTTACCCTCTGCATCGAGTGACATAGCGCGGACCTTCTCCTCGGCCTTCTTGATGTCGATAAGTATCTCAGCTTTGCCCATGCCAGCCACTCCAACTTTGCTGATGCGGATTTCCGTATAAATAGACTTTGGGTTCATTGCCTGCAGCGAGTTGCACGATGGATTCGACATTCAACGAACACGCGGCCCAATCCGCGTGTGAATCCGATGGTGTGGATGAGAAAGCTCTCGGCCGCTGGTCCGGCTCACTTGCCGAGCTTCTCCGCGAAATGCTTCTTATCGAGTCTGGTGAGCCTTGTGCCGGCTTGCTTCAGAAGCTCGACACCTGCGAGGTCGGAGTAATCGTCGATGTAGACAACTCGCGCAATCTGCGCGTTTAGTATCATTCTGGCGCAGATTGGGCATGGTACGATGGTGGAGTACAATGTCGACCCGAAAGAGTTGGTCCCTGCTTGGATTAGGGCGTTCTGCTCCGCGTGCACCGCCGTGCACGTCTCGAGGCGGGTCCCGGACGCTATTCCGAGCTTGTCCCTGATGCACCCGATTTCGTGACAGTGGGGGAGCCCCCTGGGGTTCCCGTTGTATCCCGTGCTCTTGATCTCGCCAACATCGCTCACGATGATTGCACCTATCTGACGCCGGGTGCATGTGCTCCTGCGTGCGACCTCGATCGCGATGTTCATGAAGTATTGGTCCTTCGATATCCTCTCGTTCTTGTGACGGGCCAAGTACAACCTCGATCGCCTCAAGCCGCTCGAGACATTTCTAACTTTCTGTGCATGGGATCGATGGAGCGGGTACATCTGGATGCCCTGACGCCAACACATGGGACAAACCATATTCATTTTATACCGGACCCTCGCTCCTAGCGCCGTGGATAGCCAAGAGGGTACGTCCATCGCCCCACGCAAGCCCCGCGGGCAGTTGGTGCTTTTCCTCCGGGATGCGGGGATCGCGCTGTTGTTCGTGGGCTTCATCCTCCTCGCGATGTTCGCATATTCTGGCCTGTGGCCGCCCCTCGTCGTTGTGGAATCCAACAGCATGATGCATGGAGAGGACAACACTAGCCACATCGGTGCCATTGACACCGGGGACCTTGTACTGGTGAAAAAGGTCAATCGCCCGAGTGACATCGTCACCTACGCGGAGGGCCTCTCCACGGGCCACAAGACTTACGGGGACTATGGCGACGTGGTCATCTACAAGAAGGGAGGCTCAGACACTCTCACACCCATAATCCACCGCGCACTGATATACCTCGAACCCAACGCGGACGGACTGAGCTATAGGTCCGCGTCGCTCCGAGACGCACCGGAATCCGCATGGTCGACCTACCCCGCGAACGACACATGGGATCATCTCACAGGAACATTGGTGCTGAAGAACGTGAGCTACAACCACGTGACAATCCAGATAGACATCGGGAACGTGATACGCCTCTTCGAGGGGCAGGGGATCGACCCGAAGCCAGGATTCATCACGAAAGGGGACCACAACCCGCAAACGGACCAGATCTCCTGGGGACCAGGGCCCGTTGTCGATTTCAGTTGGATCGTGGGCAAGGCGAGTGGCGAGATACCGTGGTTCGGTTTATTGAAACTCTGGTCCACTCATTCCCTCGGGAGCCCTGCGCCTGACAACAGCGTGAGGGACCTCTGGATATCCCTGGCGCTGATCATCATTTCTCCGATCGCGGTGGACATCATTCTCACGATCAGGGAAAAGCGCTCGGGAGCGCGCAAAACCACCTCGCCCGAGCAGGATGAACCGCCCCGACAAGAGGAGACGCTTCCACCCAATCCTCCAGGTCCGAGCTGACGGTCACATCAATGTGGTCTGGTATCTCAGCTTGTAGTTCTTCAGCTGGCTGAGTATCTCATCCTCTTCGAGGATCTGCCTCGCCTCCTCAACCGGCACGCTCGGTTCGATCTCCTTGGTCCTTCCCCCCCTGCCGAAGGACTTCACCCTGGCATGGATTATCCCGAGCATGTCGAGCTCGGAGATGAGATCGGTGATCCTCCGCTGCGTCAGTATGGCCATCGAGGTGCACTGGCACAACTCCTTGTAGGTCTCGTAGAGGTCGCCCGTTGTCAGCTTCCCGTCTCCCCGCTGGTCGTTCAGCAGGACGCCCATCAGTACGAGCTTGGATTGGACTGGAAGCGTCCTTATCGCTTCTGTCACGCAGTCCAGCTCTATCTTGTTCTTTGCTTTGATGACGTCTGATTCTGTTACGACTGGGACATGGTTCCTGTCGGCAATTTCCGCCGCAACCCTGAGTAGGTCCAAGGCCCTTCTTGCATCTCCGTGCTCCTGCGCGGCGAGCGCGGCGCACAGTGGTATGACGGAGTTCTCGAGTATGCCCTCGTCGAAAGCCAACTTGCTGCGCTGTTCAAGGATGTCCTTCAGCTGCTCGGCATTGTATGGCGGGAAGACCATCTTCTCCTCTGCCAGCGAGCTCTTGACCCGCGGATCCAGGAACTCCATGAACCTGAGATCGTTCGATATCCCGATGACGCTCACCTTGGCGTTCTTTAGGTCGTCATTTATCCTGCACAGGTGGTAAAGGACGTCGTCGCCGCTCTTCGAGACGAGCTTGTCGATCTCGTCGAGGGCGATCACGATGACCTTTTTCTCCTCGTCCATCTTCTCTCTCAGTATGTTGTATACTCTCTCGGTGCTCCAACCCGTGAACGGGATGCGCTCGTCGAAATTCTCGATGAACTTGTTCCCGATGTTCTGCAGGACTCCGTACTGCGTGTCGACTACCTCGCAGTTCATGTAAATGAATGTCACCTTGTTGAGATTGGACACGGCCCGCTCGATCTCCTTGCCGATGTATTTCGTGCAGGCGGTCTTGCCCGTGCCCGTCTTGCCGAACAACAATACGTTCGACGGCCTCTGCCCTTCGAGTGCGGAGACGAGGATGGATGCCAGTTGGTTTATCTGCTCCCCTCTGTGAGGCAGGATGTCGGGGATGTACGACGGTCGCAGGATGTCCCTATCGCCTTTGAAGATCGACTTGGCTCGGATGTACTGCTGGAATATCGTATCCTGCATCTAGCTCCCCCGGATAGGCAAAAAGCTCATTCCCAACCCCATATTTCCTATGGAAGCCGGTCGCGGAATCCATATGAAACCAAGGAATTTCGGGAATGCAGTGCGGTCTACTTAAGCGTTAATATTATCGTGCGATTTCATTTTTCCCGCAGGTCGAGAATTTTGCGGAAAAAACTGAGCCAGTAGAGTATGAAAATGTGACGCGTCGAATAAAAGATTCTGATGCTCGAGCGGGGGCATTGACGAAGGGGGACCCCTCCATTTCCGATGGAACGCATCTACGAGGGGATACCCCGCACCTGGTTTCCAGTGCTCCAACGGAAGCCGAGGTTGTGGATGTGAAAAATCGTGCAGAATCGTCGCAAATAGGATTATCATCGGAGAACCCTTAATCATTCATCGCTCATGAAGAAGGTTGTCATCTTCAGTATTACGGACGACACCCAGGAGATCCGTTCTCTTCTGGATACTTTAGGAGTCACCGTGGTGAAGGAGCACGTGCAGAACAGAACACGCCCTCACAAAGCAAGCTTCCTTGGTCCGGGTAAGATCAACGAGATTGAGAAGGAACTAAAGGAATTCGAATATGACATGATCATCGTGAATGGATCTCTCAAACCATCACAACACCATTACATCGAAATGAAATTCCAGAAGGAGTGCGCAGACCGTGCGGGTGTGATTCTGAAGATTTTCGCAGACCATGCACATACACCGGAGGCAATTGCCCAAGTGACCTTGGCAAAACTGCGATATGAACTTCCATTTCTTAGAGAATGGATCCACAAGGCGAAGAGTGGGGACCGCCCCGGGTTCCTGGCTGGCGGCGCATACGCTACGGACGTCTATTTTGAGCATGCGAAGAGTCATGCACGTCAAATCGAGGAACGATTAGATGAGCTATCGAAACAACGTGAGGTCACTCGAACGAAGAGAAGAGACTCGGGATACACGCTTGTCTCTCTCGCAGGTTATACTAACGCTGGCAAGTCCGCATTAATGAACAAGCTATGCGGAGCCTCGGTGGAAGTCGACAGTCGGCTTTTCTCGACACTGTCAACGACGACAAGAAAGGTGCTTGGAGTGAGTGGAAACGTCCTGATGACCGACACCGTTGGATTCATCAAGAATCTCCCACCGGACCTAGTGGATGCATTCAACTCAACTCTTGAAGAGATATACTACGCTGATCTCATCCTTCTGATATTCGATTCGAGTGAAGATGAATGGATTGTCAAGTCTAAGTTGATGACATCGATGGATATCCTCCAGCCCAGGGTTGAAGGAAGATCTTTGTTGGTAGTTGGAAACAAGATCGATCTCATCTCCAAAGGCACCCTCGAGCAGTTGAAGGCTGCAGTGACTCCGGCCTTAGGTCATCATGATTTAATCTTCATTTCAGCTGTGACCGGCGAGGGATTGGATCTCATTAAGAACAGAATCATCGGAGTCCAGGGAAGATCTTGGCGAATCGAAGCTCTATTGCCTCTCGTTGACAAGTCATACAACATGCTATCCAGGATCCGTTCGGTTGCCGATGTGAATTCGAACGTGGCGGATGACAAGATCCATGTCATCATCATGTGCAAACCTGAGGACGGTCAGAAGGTATCAGGGTGGATTGAATCGATACCCGCCAAGGTTATCTCAAGCCAGGAAGAACTGGTTGAGGGGGATGGCTCAGAAATCGCGTCTGCATCGGAAGAGAAGGGGGCCCCCTTGCGGAAGGGAATCCGTTAGAGCTTGAACTCCCGCTTCTTCTCGAGCACGTGCTTCTCGAACCTTCTCGGAAGGACCCACGCGAGGTATTCGATGTCGTCCATGTTCCGGACGAACTTGGCCCTGCTCGAGGTGTCCATCAGGCGGCCCAGCTTCCGGACCTTCTGGACATAATCGTAGAGCCACCAAATGGCGACGATAAGGCCGATCGGGGCTATGACCGCGATCCAAGTAACCCACGTCCCGAATGGTTGTATCAGGTCGATGAGGAAGGAGAGCCCAGCTGGAAGTTTGAATGTGACAATCTTTCCGTCAATGTTGATGTATCGTGCACCAACCAGGCCAATGACGGAAAGGAGGCCAAAGACGAAGCTCAGGAGCGCGCTCATCTCTAGCCTGTATTCCGTGAGGAAGTCCCTGGGCATTGACTCACCAGGCCCCGATAGACCGGTTCCCCGTTAAATTCCTTTTCTCTGTATGGGCTGGCTACAGGTAGGCGCAACCAATTAGGATTCCTGCCCCTCGTGCCCACATGTGCGTGGCAGGCTCCTCTTCGATCATCGAATCCTCGTGGCAATTCTCGCCCTCCTGCTGAGCGCGATGCTCTTGCTCGTCTCGACGTCCTCCCCGCCAACGGTGCCCATTGGGCAGGTCTTCTCGTTCGATGATGGTTCCGCCGTCGTGCTGACTGGAGTGATAGTCGACATGTTTCTCCGCGACGACGGAGCGGAGAACCTAGTCCTTGCGGACATCACGGACGGGGCTACGATCCGAGTCTACTGTAATCCCGGCCTGCACGAGCAGCCCAGCCATTTCCTCTCGATTGGAGACGAGGCTCGGGTGCAGGGCGAGGTATCGAGCTCGGGGTCATCTCCGGTCCTGTTCGCCACGAGTGATGGGATAACCCTCTCGAGAAGGGCCGAATCGGTTATGTCCCTGGAGGCACTCTGTCGGAACTGGGCTCTCTTCGAAGGTGACAGCTTCAAGACATACGGCATGGTCATTACGGGAGAGGCGACCGGCAGCTATCGGCTCTCGGATCCAGAGCTCAAGCACAGCGTCTTGCTGAGGTCGGATCACAACGAATTGGCAGGCTATGTCGGAAAGAGAGTCACGATAACGGCCGTTCTTCGCCTCGATCCGGACGCGATGTCCCTCGTTCTGATGGCCAGTTCGTTGTCCACAGGCCCGTCGTGATAACCCTTTTCTGTGAGCCCTGCGATTGGCTCCTCGTGCCTTGCACACTCATAGCCTTTGACGACACCGACTCGCCCGACGGGATGTGCACAACCTATCTCGCTACTCTCGTGCTCGAGGAGCTCGGGGATTTCGATCTGATAGGCCTGCCCAGGCTCGTCAGACTGAATCCGAACATCCCGTGGAAGACCAGGGGCAACGCTGCGATCTGCCTTCCGATGGGCAAGGGCATGGGGAGGAGCGAAGTCTGCGGCTCGCTGAACGGTTCCGCGATCAGGTACTATCCCAGAGGCCGCCAGGTGGATCCGACAGAGCTTCTGTCCAGGGCATCGAGAGTCCTCGAGAAGGTGGCAAGATTCGAGTGCGACAAGACCAACCCGGGCATCGTCGTATCGAATTCGCGACCACCCCCTTCGCTCTACTGGAGAGCGGTCCGCGGCCTCGTGTCGTTGAAGGACGTCGAGAAGATTCTCGAACGGTCAGGCGCCGTGTGGAAGAAGTACAAATCGGGCCGAGGGGTGATCGGGGCTTCTGCGGCGATGTCGTGGAGGCCGCGGGACCGGACCTGGGAGGTCATCGCATATAGAGCTCCTTCTCGCTGGGGCACACTGCGAACAGTCGACCGCAAAAGCGTCATTCGGATGGACAAGCACACGAAGATGACTTTCAACAACTACGATTATGAGGGCAATCATGTCGCGATAACTCCCGGTTCGCCATGCCCGATCTTGTTCGGGATCAGAGGCGATTCGCCCGCGGAGCTCCTGGAGGCTAGAGAGATGATCCGAGGGGAGGAACAGGACAGGTGGCTGATGTTCCTGACCAACCAAGCGACAGAGGACCACATAGTGAAGCGTTCGATCGCCTCGCTTCGGAAATGGGAATCGGCTCGCGTGCGCGTACACGTATCCGCGCCTCCGAAGACCATCCCTGGGGGCCATGTGATCGTCAGGGTCTCAGACGGGACCGAGATCGATGCGGCCTTCTACGAACCATCGAAACAGTTCCGATCCGTGGCGAGAGCACTGTTGCCAGGAGACCAGGTCACTCTCCTCGGGTCCGTCAGGGACACGCCGAGGAGCCTGAACGTCGAGAAGATGGCTGTGCGGAATCTCGTCGACGACGTGCGGAAGGTCCGGAACCCCCTGTGCAGCAAATGCTGGAAATCAATGGGCTCGATGGGGTCAGGTCAGGGGTTCCGATGCAAGATTTGTGGTTCCAAATCCCCGCTCTCAGCGGCAACTCACCAGAAGTTCAAGAGAACGATCAAGCCAGGATGGTACGAGCCACCGATCGCCTCACGCCGTCACCTTCACAAGCCGATACGGCGGATGTCGAAGGTAGACATAGACAAATTATAAATACGCTCAGGCAAATCATCGCAATGTCTGCTCTAGCACCCCTTTTCTTCTGTGCTGGGTCGGTGGTAATCCATGAAGGAAGCCGTGATTGTAAGTGCAACGCGAACGCCTGTTGGAAAGTTCGGGGGGAGCCTCAAGGACCTAAGCGCGACCAAGCTCGGAGCTATCGCGGTCAGGGAATCGGTCCGAAGAGCCGGGATAGAGGCCAAGGATATCGAGGAATGCATCATGGGGAACGTCATAGCGTCGGGGCTCGGTCAGAACCCAGCACGCCAGGCGGCACTTCATGGCGGACTCGCCGATGAGGTGTCAGCGCTCACTATCAACAAGGTCTGCGGTTCGGGACTGAAAGCTGTCATGCTAGCTGCCGATGCGATACTCGCCGGCAAGGAGCGGGCAATCGTCGCGGGTGGCATGGAGAGCATGACCAACGCGCCATATCTGCTGGAGAAGGCGAGGTTCGGTTACAAGCTGTTCGATTCATCCCTAGTGGATGCCATGGTGAGAGACGGCCTCTGGGAGGCGTTCAACAACTATCACATGGGGAACACCGGGGAGATCGTCGCGGAGAGGAACGGCATCACCAGGGAGGATGCCGACAAGTTCTCCCTCTGGAGCCATCAGAAGGCGGTGCAGGCCATGAAGTCCGGAGCCTTCAAGGACGAGATCGTACCCGTCGAGCTGGTCTCAAAGAAGGACAAGGTCATCATATCGCAGGACGAGGGACCGAGGGAAGACAGCTCCCTAGAGGCGCTCGCGAAGCTCAAGCCGGCGTTCAAGGACAACGGCATACTCACGGCGGGGAACTCATCGAGCATAAACGACGGAGCGGCCGCCGTGGTCGTCATGGATTCCGACCTGGCCAAGCAGAAGGGGATGAAGCCTTTGGTGAGGATAGTGGATTACGTGACCACGGGCGTCAAGCCCGAGCTGCTCATGGAGGCGCCTATCCACGCGGTCAGGAAGCTGCTCAACAGAAATCATTTGACGATCAAGGACATCGACCTGTTTGAGCACAACGAGGCCTTCTCCACGGCGTCAGTGGCGACGATGCGCGTGCTTGCGGTGCCTGAGGGCCGGTTCAATGTGAACGGGGGCGCGGTCGCCCTCGGTCATCCGATCGGCTGCAGTGGCGCGCGCGTGCTCACGACGTTGATTTACGCCATGCGCGCACGAGATGCCAAGAAGGGAATCGCAACGCTCTGCCTTGGGGGCGGGAACGCGGTCGCGATGCTGGTCGAGAAGTGACACGGGTCCTCGAATCAAAAGGTGCATATCGTCGGACTTGTTACCGTGGGTCACCTCTTCGGGTTGATACCATGGATGTCAGGACTCTCAAGAAAGCCGTGGCAGAGGACAAGGGCCAGATGGTCGCCAGCCTCTGCGAAATGATCAGGATAAATGCCGTTGGACCAGAGAACCGGGGACCCGGGGAAGCTGAGAGGGGAAAGTTCCTCGTAGGGCTCGCCTCGAAGCTCGGCTTCAAGTCGATCGATGTCCTCGAATCGAAGGACCCTAGCGTCCCCACGGGCAAGAGACCAAACATCATCGTGCGATTGAAGGGAAGCACCAGCAAGAACATCTGGGTCGTCACCCACATGGACACGGTCCCTGAGGGAGACCTGCGCGCGTGGAAGTATCCCCCGTACGAACCGAAAGTGATTGGCGACAAGATCTATGGCCGAGGGACCGAGGACAACGGGCAGGAGCTCATCGCTTCCCTGTACGGTCTGAACGTCTTTCTCAAGGCGGGGATCAAGCCCGAGTGCAACATCAATCTCCTCTGGGTCTCCGACGAGGAGCACGGCAACACTCATGGCATAGATTTCGTCCTTTCGCAGAAGGGGCTCTTTGGCAAGCAGGACCTGGTCGTCGTGCCAGACCACGGGGAGCCAGATGGTTCCGCGATAGCGGTCGTGGAGAAGAGCATCGCATGGCTCAACGTGGAAGTGATCGGGAAGCAGACCCACGCGAGCACTCCCGAGAGCGGCATCAACGCGTTCGAGGCTGCAGCGAGGTTCCTCGCAGATGCGGTCGACCATCTTAGGCGCAAGTTCCCGATGATCGATCCGTTGTTCTCGCCTCCAAATAGTACCTTCGAGGCGACCAAGTGCGATCCGAACGGACCCAACATCAACACGATACCAGGCAGGCAGTCGTTCTCGTTCGACTTCCGGGTGCTACCGGAATACAGCCTGGACAAGGTGATGGCCGAGCTGCAGAGGGTGGCGAAGCAGCACGAGAAGAAATCGCACGCCAAGATCAATGTGACATTCCTCCAGAGAGCGGACTCCGCCCCCCGGACACCCGCCGACTCCGAGATCGTTCAGAGGCTGTCCTCTGCAATCGAGGCCGTCAGAGGGATCAAGCCGCACCCAGAAGGCATCGGCGGCGGGACCTGCGCAGCGCCATTCAGAAGACTAGGGATCCGAGCCGCCGTGTGGTCGACGATCGTGGGCAATGCTCACGATGCCAACGAATATGCGAGCGTGGCGAACCTCGTGGCAGATGCTCAGGTCTACGCCGTGCTATTCGGGGGCAAGAACATAGACCGCGACTAGAGATCCTTGGTCGATTTCGATTGTGACTCGCCGAAGATCCGGCCGACCATCCAGTCCGCATCGAACTTCCTGAAGTCCTCATAGTCCTGTCCGAAGCTGACATAGGCTATGGGCTTCCCGATCGTGTGAGATATCGAGAGTGCAGCCCCGCCCTTGGCATCTGCATCGATCTTCGTTAGTATCACGGCGTCTATCCCCACCGCGGCGTCGAATCTCCTGGCTTGCTCCACGGCATCCGTGCCAGCCAGCGCGTCACCTACGAAGAAGACCAAGTCCGGCTTGGCGACCCGCTTGATCTTCTTCATCTCGTCCATCAGGTTGGTGTTGGTCTGCATCCTCCCGGCGGTGTCGATGAGGACCACGTCCTTCTTCCTGGCC
>Ga0315286_10000881_pt1 | contig 26294 bp, 25 predicted proteins | sample YL17G10_0_MG_FD_205038 | JGI IMG/M metagenome (GOLD analysis project Ga0315286, IMG submission 205038) | Sediment microbial communities from Yellowstone Lake, YNP, Wyoming, USA - YL17G10_0 | ecosystem: Environmental > Aquatic > Freshwater > Lake > Sediment | place: USA: Wyoming | collected... | reverse complement strand
CCATCTTCGCCACCACCCAGCCGACGGCGATCATCAGAATGAAGTACAGGACGATGATGGTGATGTCCAAGGCGTGCATCAGGCTCTCCTTGCGGCAAAGGACAAATCAAATAGGACCTATAAGACCAATAGGACGAATGGGACCTATTGGGTCACTCACGCGGGGCAGCGGAGAAGGTGCTGCACCAATTCCTCAAGATCGCACGTAGCGACGGCGCAGTACTTGTCACCGCCGCCGTAGTAGACGAATAGGGTTCCGTCGATCACGGCTGCTCCGCAGGGGAAGCACACGCCGCGATAGTAGCCCTCAATCTCATAATCCATTTCCGGCTGCATCAGCCAGTCGGGCGTGCGGTGCAGGACGATGCTGGGGTTCTCTATGTCCAGCAGGACCGCGCCGAGACGGTAGTGCTTGTCCGGCCCGACAGCGTGGTAGATCGTCAGCCAGCCGTGCTCGGTCTTGATCGGCGGGGTGTTGACGCCCAGCTTGGCCGTCTCCCACGGATATTTGTTCGCGATCAGCAACTTGCTTCGGCGAAAGCCCATCAGGTCGTCGGCGAACGAGATCCATGCGCTCGCCTGCTCGACGCCGTATTGCAGCCCGACCCACTCCAGCGGCCGGTGCATCATGACGTATTGGCCGCCGACCTTCTCCGGGAACAGGACCACGTCGCGGTCGTCGAGCAGCGGATCGGTGAGCCAGCCGGCCCGAATCCATGTCTTGAAGTCCCGCGTCAGGAGCAGGCCCGTGAGCGTGGCATTGATCCGCAGGTAACGCGGAAAACTCGCGGGGCACTCCGCGGGCGTGACGTACTTCTTCCGCACCTCGGGAACCCAAAACTGGCCAAAGGGGTAATGCCGGCAGGCATACGTGATGTAATACCACCCATCCATCTTGACCATGCGCGGGTCCTGGATCGTCGCCCCGTCAAAGCCCTCGACGCTCGGGCTGAGCACCGGCTCGCCGGAGACCCGCTCGAAGTGGTAGCCGTCCGTGCTCTTGGCCAGGCCGAAATAGCACTTGTATTCCGGTCCCGACTCGGCAGCCCGGTAGAGCAGCAGGACCTCGCGCGTTGTCTCGTCGTACCACGCCGCCGGATTGAAGACCGCCAGGTTTTCCCATGAGTGATCCGGGTGGGGCGACAAGATCGGATTGTCGGCATGACGCTGCAATTTCATAGACCGTCTTTCCATAGCAGGGATAAGGCGTACACGGCATACCAACAAGCAACGCGAAGAAATGGTGTGTGATGCACACCCTACCGGCTCACGTCAAGATACCCGATACCCGACTCGTCCTCAAGTGTGCGGACTTCCCAACAGAGGGGACATCACCGGATTGACCAAGGGTATCATCGGCCCGGATTCGGAAAGGACTCTCGGCGTTGGGATCGTCGGTCCGGATGGCGGAGAGTTGATTGCGGAGGTCGGCGCCAGGCCGTTGAATCGGAGCGTCCACATCGGTCCGGCTCGGTAGCGGGGCGAGGTCGGAAAGGGACCGAAAGGACGTACTCCGGCTCCTGCCGGCCTACTTCGTTTTGCTGGCCTTGACCGGAGGAGCGTACCAGGCGATGCCCTCGTACTTCCACACATTGGCGAGCTTGTCGATCAGCATCTGCTTCTGGGCCGCATCCAGGGTGAAGAAATACCGGTTCAGGCTCTGGGACCAGAAGCGATACACGGGCCGGGCGCCGGGAGGCTGACGTTCCTCGGCGTAGGCGAAGAATGCGATTCCTTCGTACTTCCAGACCCCGGATTGACTGTCGATCAGCTTGTACTTCTCTTCCTCATTGATCGTGCAGAAGTGCCGTGTCCCGGAGGTGGAAGTGAAGTGGTAGACCGGCACCGCTCGCTGGCTGGCGTCAAGATAGAGGTCGGCCACCAAACCTTGCCGAACCAGGTCGTTCAGGTCGATGGGAGAATTGGGATCCGCCGCCGGCGGCGTCACCGGCTTGCTGGTCCCGCTCGAAGATCCCGGCTTCACATCGGGGCTGCCTTTCGAGGGCGGCTGACTCGGCGGGTTGCTCGGCTTGGCATCAGGCTTTGCTGTGCCGGCGGGAGCATTGGGCTGACTTGTCTCGGTTTTCTTGGTGCTCGTCTGGCTGCTCGCGGCTGGGGCCGGGAGAGTCGCCTGCGTCTTCTCCGGCTTTGGAGGACTTGTCCGCGTGGTATTCGGATCTTTGGCCCTCGGCTGGTTTACGTCCGGCACCTCGGCAGGACGAGGCTGGACCGTAGTGCTACCGGGCTTCGGGGCTGCTTGTGCCTTCTCGGGTTTCGGAGAGCTTGCCGGGCTTGGTTTCGCGTTCTTGTCACTGCGGACAAGACGGGCCTCCGGCGGCCGATTGTCTCGAATGGCAAGGCTGTGGAATCCGCCCGCGGCTATCGCGGCATAGCGGTCCGCCGCCGGCGTATCGCACTGGGCGTACTCGTTCTGGCCCCAGGCTTCGATGTGGCCGGTCTCTTGCAAGGCCAGACTGTGGAAGGCCCCCGCCGCGAGGGCGATGAAATCGCTGCCCGCCGGCACCTTGCACTGTCCTTCATTATTACGGCCCCAGGCGACGATGGTGCCGTCGGCTTTCAGCGCGATGCTGTGCATCGCACCCGCCGCAACGTGGACGAAGTCGTTGCCGGCCGGGACGTTGCATTGGCCGTCGCCGTTGCCGCCCCAGGCGACGAGGGATCGGTCCGCCTTGAGTGCCAAGCTATGGTAATAGCCTCCGGAAACTTCGATATAGTCGTTGCCGGCCGGGACATCGCACTGGCCGTACTCGTTCCAGCCCCAGGCCACCAGGGAGCCATCCGACCGAATGCCCAGGCTGTGCCAGGTCCCGGCCCCGATGGCCAGGAACTTCGATCTTGCCGGTACGCCGCATTGCCCGCGCGAGCTGTCGCCCCAGGCAGCGACGGCGCCATCGGCCCTCAGGGCCAGGTTGTGGTACCGCCCGGTGGCGATGGCGGCAAAGTCATTGCCGAGAGGAGTGTTGCACTGTCCGTTGCCGTTCTCGCCCCAAGCCACGAGCGTTCCGCCGGCCGTCAGGGCCAGGCTATGATAGCCGCCCGCGCAGACGGCCATGTACTCATCGCCGGGCTCAGGATCAAGCGGGCTGCCCAGCAACGTGCCCCAGCCAACGACCTGTCCCGGCTGGCCCTGGCATAGCGTCGCCAGGATGAGGACGAACAAGCAGATCGCCCTCGCTCGCCGGCCCCAAACGCGATGGATCATAATCCCCAAGGACATTCTCTCCTCCGGCTCGTTATGCCTGGAATCCACACCCCTCTTTTGGTGCGGAACGACACCCATTGATCATCTCTTCATCACCACCTTGTCCTAATCCATACCCGGCTCGCCCGTGGTACCTATCCGTTTATCGTCTATTGTACACGGATTCACAAGCAAAAACAAGGGGCAAGCCTGGTGATTCCCCGCTCTGGGTTCCATCATGGAAGCGCAGACCGATAATCTGGGCACTCATGGCGTCAGATCAACTCCACGGCCATGAGCAGGCCGGGAAGGCCCTTGCCGTAGTAGTCGGGCAGCCCGCGGATTTTCCGGAAACCGTACTTCGTGAAGAAAGCCCGTCCCACGCCGTTGGCGGTGGAGACTTCGAGGGTCACCCGCCGGCAGCCGAGCCGGCGGACCTCGTTCACAAAGGATAGAAGCAGGCGGCTGCCGACCCCTTTGTGCTGCACGTCCTGCAGCACCGCGATGCTGTCGATATGGGCGCTCGGCGGATTGCGCCACGTATCAACCGGCCCGAGGACATAACCGACTACCCGGGCCTCTTGAACCGCCACCAGAAAAAGGCCATCGGTGTCCTGGAGGTAGTATTCGAAGTCACGCCGGTCGAGCGTGTAGTAGTCATAGTAGTAGACGTTGAAGCATTGCTGCTCGATGGCCAGCAGGGCGTCCATATCTCGCCCGTTGGCCGGTCGCACCTCGATGGGACTATGTTCTTGCTCTTCCGGCGTCATGGGGCCGCCAAGAACAGTTCCGGCAGGGATTTCTCGGTGAACTTGATGATCTCGTTCATCATGCTAACCGATTCAGCGGGATACTTGCCGACGGCGGTCTCGGCCGAGAGCATGACGAAATCCGTGCCGTCAATGATGGCATTCGCCACGTCGGTGACCTCGGCGCGGGTGGGGCGGGTGCTTTCCGTCATGTGCTCGAGCATCTGCGTAGCCGTGATGACGAACTTGCCCGCGGCGTTGCATTTCCGGATGATCTTCTTCTGCACGATGGGGACCTCATAGATCGGAATCGCGACGCCCATGTCCCCCCGGGCGATCATGATGCCGTCGGCGGCGGCGATGATCTCGTCGATCTTCCGGATCGCCTGGCGGCTTTCCACCTTGGCCACGATTTGACACTGGGGCAGACTCGGCTTGACGATCTCGGCCGCTTCACGCACGTCATCCGCATTCCTCACGAAAGACAAGGCGACGTAATCGACATTGTGCCGGATGGCGAACTGGAGGTCCTCCTTGTCTTTCGGGGTCATTCCCTTGAACGCCAGGTTGGCCCCCGGCATGTTGATGCCCTTACGCTCCTTGAGAATCCCGCCTTCGATCACAATCGCCCGGATGCTGTTCGCGCGGACGTCCTCGGCCCGCAGAGCGAGGTTGCCATCATCGATATAGATCATCTGGCCGGGTTTGATCCGGCGCAGGTCGCCCATGTAGTCGAAGGGGATGGTCTTGGGGCCTCGGGCCTGCATGTCGTTCGTCAGCCAGACGACGGAGCGGGATTTCAGGGTCTTCGTTTTCTCGCCGACGAAATGTCCAATCCGGATGCGAAAACCTTCAAGGTCCTGCATGATGCGGATGCGGCGTCCGTACTTCTTGTTGATCCGGCGGATGAGATGCACCGACTCCAGGTGCTGCTGGTGCGTGCCGTGAGAGAAGTTCAGCCGAACGACATCCAGTCCCGCACGGACCATCTTCCGCAGCGTCGTATAGTTGCTGCTGGCCGGTCCCAACGTGGCAACAATCTTCGTCCTCGGCACGATCGTCAACTCCTATACCAGGATTCGCCTGCTCCATCTGTATCTGGGGCAGGATACCACGCGATGTCCGGCATGTCCACGTAATGAAGTGTGAAGTGTCAAGTTTGAAGTGTGAAGTAAAGAGGGGGCCTTGAAACTTCAAACTTGACACTTGAAACTGCAAACCTGAAACTCTCAGGCTTGAACCCCACGGGTTGGAGCCCTAATGGGCAAGGAGAAAAGAACCGATGGCCGCCAAACGTATTCGATTGATCGCCGTGATGACGGGCGGGGGCGATTGCCCCGGATTGAACGCCGTGATTCGGGCCGTGGTCAAGACCGCCATCAACCAGTATGGGCTGGAGGTCTGGGGCGTTCACGATGGCTACCTGGGCCTGATCGAGAACCGGGTGGACCGCCTGAACTACAACGACGTCAGCAACATTCTGACCGTCGGTGGCACGATCCTGGGGACGAGCAACGTTGCCAATCCGTTCCGGTTCGCCGTCCAGGCCGGCCGCCGGATGCAGTACAAGGATGTCTCGGCTGACTGCGTCCGGGTGCTGGAGGATCGGGGGATCGATGCCCTCGTCTGCATCGGGGGCGACGGCACGATGGCCACGGCGGCCCAGTTTGTCAAGAAGGGCCTCACGATCATGGGCGTGCCAAAGACGATTGACAATGATCTGTACGGGACCGATGTCACGTTCGGGTTCGACACCGCGGTGACGACGGCGACCGAGGCGATCGATAAGGTCCACACGACTGCCAGCTCGCACCATCGGGTGATGATCGTGGAGGTGATGGGCCGGTACGCGGGCTGGATTGCCCTGTATGCCGGCGCCGCGGGCGGGGCCGATGTCATTCTCATTCCGGAGATTCCCTACAAGCCGGCGAGGATCTGCGAATACGTCCTGGAGCGTTCGCATCGCGGCAAGCGGTTCAGCATCGTGGTGGCCGCCGAGGGGGCGAGGGCCAAGGATGGGCAAATGGTCGTCAGCAAGCGAATCGCCGGCAGTCCCGACCCGATCCGCCTGGGCGGCATCGGACCGAGGCTGGCCGATGAGATCGGCGAGTGCACCGGCCTGGAGTGCCGGGCGGTGATCCTCGGCCACATCCAGCGGGGCGGCACCCCCACCCCCCATGACCGGGCATTGGCGACCAACTTCGGCTACACGGCCGTCGATCTGCTGATGAAAGGTCTGAAAAACCACTTGGTCGTTCTGAAGGACGGCCGGTTCTCCAGTATCCCCCTGAGGCACGTGGCGGGGCGGATCAGGACGGTCCCGAAAAATCACGCACTGGTCCGGGCGGCCCTCGCCGTGGGCACCAGCTTCGGCGTATAAAGGGAACTTCTGCAAAACGGACATTGGGCCTACTTTGGGAAGGAAGAATCTATTTCTTGGTTTTTCCTTCCCAAACCGTACATGGTTGACGAAGCATAGGTTAGGTCCATTCTTCAAGGAAATCGTGCAACAGATTCCCTTGAAGAATATAGGCCCAATGTCCATTTTGCAGAAGTTCACTATAAAACCGCTGTCCCCCGTGTCTCCGGGAATCACCCATTTCCGGCATTGTGGTGTTTGCCCGTAATCTCGATCCACCAACCTATTTTTCTGCGCGTGGTGCTTAAGGTCTCCGCCGGTTTTGTCGATGAGGGGGACAGGTCCGATGAGCCTCAAAGGCTCATAATCGTGGAGATACAGACTATGCAATGCTGTCCAACCGAGCCATTCCGATTCGATCTCACGGAGGAACAAAAGCGACTCTGCGATTGGGTCGCCCAGCAGGCCTGCACTGGGGTCCGGCAGATTCGTTACGAGGAGGCGACGGCAGCCCTGGACATTCACGATGAGCAGCTCACGCGGATGTTGCGGGGGATGCGGGAGCGATTGGACGAGATTCACGCGATGGTGGAGGCGCCCATCGTGCACACCCAGACGCCGTACTTCGAGGTCCCCCTGCACGCCCGCTATATCTGGGACAACTACCGCCGGGCCGAGAAAGAAGGGGGGAGCGAGTTTTCGGTTGGAGGCCAGAAGCTGGCCGTGCTTCAAAGCTGAAGTCCTGGATCTCCGACGCCACCGTAAGCAGACCATGAAGAGAGGGTACAGATGAATTGCACGAAGACCAAACCCAACGTGCTGCAAGAACAGCAGATCAGTTGTTATCGAGTCTGGATGAAACCGAAGGCAGCGAAGAAAGCGGACCGGCGCGGCCACGTGCTGCTGGGGCAGTATCTGCTGGGGACGAAGAACGGTTTGAAGTTCTGAGTTTCAAGTGTGCAGCTTCAAGTGCCTTCACCCTCCGGTTTTGAAGGCTTTCTTTCAGGGATCTCATGCGCCCCCACATCGAAAGGGGGCTGTCGAACCGTGCCGCTGAAGTCGAGCGAGGGCGACAGACTCGGATCGGCACGGCCGACCAGGACCGAACCGGCCTTCGGCCGGTAGTTGTGCCCGGCCGGATCGACAAACGCTTCGGAAAGACCACCGCCATCCACAAAGCGGCTCCCGTCAAGACTTACACCCACCAACCGGCCTGACACGTGATTGGCGCTAAACCTGTGCGTGTCAACACCGGAGGCATTCACGGCCGTCGCATCCGGACAATACACGGCGTTGTTGCCGAAGACCATGTCCGCCGCCTTGGACCAGCGGATCTGTACGCCGACCTGGTTGTTCACGATCGTGTTGTTCACAATCCGGACGTTCCGCATGTCAGGCACGGCGGCGTGCGGAGCGGCGGTGATCCCGGTGATGGTGCAGTCGAAGATGACGTTGTTCCGGATGACCGCGTCGGAGACCACTTGGATCCCCTCGCCGGCGTTCCAGATCCTATTGCCTTCGACGGTGTTGACGCCCTTGCCGCCGCCGTAGACGAATATCCCTGGATACGGACGGGCGAGGTTCGTGTCGTGAATCACGTTATTGCGGACGACGTTGTCGTAGGACCCGTACTTGATCTCGATGCCATCGCTGCCGCCGGTGCTCGTGCCGCGAAGATGGTGAACGTGGTTGCCCTCGATGAGGGTGTTCGTTGTGATGCAGGAGCCGTCGTGGCAGCCGATGTACATGCCTTCACCTTCGGTCGGTCCGTCGTCGCGCAGGCCGGTGTGATGGATGTGATTGTTCCGGATGATGAACGCATCGCAATTGCCGCTATTCATCGTCAAGGCGTTGTTGATGGTCTGGCAGATTTCGCAGTTTTCGAATGTGACGTGGTGGCCGCGAATGAACCGCACGCCGGAGCTGCCGCCTTGGAACCGCAACCCACGCACGGTTACGTAGCAGCAGTCGATGAACTCCGTGTTGTTGTACCTGCCGCCGTTGCCGGCAGGGCGGGTCAGCACCGGCTCCTGGCCCTGTGCCGCCCGGATCAGGATCGGATGATCGGCTGTCCCCTGAACCTTGAGGGCGCGCCGGCCGGTCTGGGAGTAGACGCCGCCGTGCAGAATCAGCTCATCACCCGGCTTCAACGAGTTGGCGACCCGCTCGAATTCCTCGTCTTCCTGTGCGATCGCCGGGCGGATTTCGAGGACCGCCCCCAGACCGTTCGCGGCACAACAGATGCAGAGCCACAACGTGACGTGCGCATATCTCCTGCTCATCTGGTTCTCCTGCCCAAGGTGATCGGTTCCACATGGCCAACTCCAATGATCCATGATAGGAGAGTCATGATAACTTGTCCTGCCTGATGTGTACAACAGGCGGCCCAGCCGGTAGGATAGGGCACATGACGGAAGAAACCTGGAAATCTCATTTTCGCCCGCGGTGGGTGCTTGTAACCGTGTCGATTACCGTGTGCGTGCTCGCGCTTACCCATATCCCGGGTGAGGACGTGCCTCGCGTGCTCCAGGCGCACGGTCTGGACAAGGTCGAGCACATTACCGCCTACGGCTTGATTGCCGGGTCTTTCCTCCTTTCGCTCAAAAGGCCGGTGCGCCCGTCGCTGTTGGTGATTGGGCTGGCAGTTCTGGCCGTAATCGGCGCTCTGGATGAGACGACCCAGCCTCTGGTCAATCGCACAGCCAGTGTCCGGGACTATGCATGTGATCTGACCGGCATGGCTATCCCGTGTGTGGTCTTCTTGCTTGGGAGACTGAGGATGCTACAGGCGGAAAGGGGGGCGTGAGGCAGGTTGTCTGACCCCATCCACAGGCCCGTTATTTGTTCCCTCTCGCAGAGTCCTCGGCAAAGGCGTCTGACTCGATTCGTGTGACGTCGGCTCGGAGGGTGGCCAGGCAGCGAGGACAGAGCGTTTGTCCGGAGTCAATGCGATGGAGATGGGTCATCGCGATTCCCGTGGCTCCGCAGCATTCACACTCGCCGGTTTCCACGGAGGGTCTCAGATCGGCGCCGGGGGCAGCGGAATTGGGACCGGCGGCCGAAGCAGGGGGTGATGGGATTGGGCCTTGCGGATTCGAGGCCGGAGGTGCCGCCTTCTCTGCTTCTTGAGCCTGCGCAGCGATTTGCACAGCAGGCTCCCCTCCGCGTTCGGTCTTCTGCCCTGCGTTGTCGTCTACCGGCTGTCCGTGGTCCACGGGCGGTTGTTGGCCGAGGGCCGCTGGTTGGTTGCCAGCCGGCAACGGCGTACCGACCACCGACAGCCGTCTTAGCTTCTCCTCGGCCTCGGCTCTGGCTCGTGCCTCTGCCTCCAGCTTGGCGTTTGCAGTCTCTACGAGCTCGGTGAAATGGCGAACCTTATCGAGAAACTGGGCTTTGAGCCTCTCGATCTTCTCGGTGCTTTCCATTCGGATCTGCCTGGCGGCATTGTCCTCAACGGCGCGCTCCCACATTTCAAAGGCGGTCCGTTCGGCGGTTTCCCGGCCGTCGGCGGCATCCACCCCCGCCGGTCTCAACGGCCTGGTCCTGACTTTGTCCTCTCCCGGCAGCTTCACCCGCCACCACCACCGGTCCACCCGCTGGTACAGCTCGCCCGGCAGGATGGTCTTGGAGTTTCCGGGCGCGGCATCCTGCGCCGGGGCCACCCCGTCCGGAACTCGGCCTTTCATCCCGTCATCTTCCGGAGGGCCCTGGTACGCATTGCCGTTCGGTGCAGCACGAGGCGGCTTAGGCTCGCAGCGGGCCTTGCGAGAGCGCGAATCCTTCCTGGCCGCCTTGCCGTTGCCACCATTTCGCCGTGTTTTTTTGCGTTGCTCCGCCACGAGAAGGGTCAATCCCGTTGAACTTCCGCCCCTGTATGCACCGGCCGCGGGGGCTCGAATTGGGTTTCTTCATAAGCCTGTGATTCATTGTCGGATAGCCCAGGCTGCTCCACGATCCAGGGTGTCACGAACACGATCAGCTCGCTGTTGATTGTCTGTTCGCCTTTGAACCGAAAGAGTGCCCCCGCCAGCGGCAGGTCGCCCAGCAGAGGCACCTTGTTGACCTGCTTGGTCACTTCTTTCTTTCGCAATCCACCCAAGACGATCGTCTGGCCGTTCTTCACGATCAAGGTGGTATCGGTTTCTCGCCGGTCCACGACGGGCTGCGGGTAGCTGGCGCTCTGACCCACCACTTGGACCTGGCCGGTCACCACGCTGAACACCGGTTTCAGGTGCATTCGGACCATCTGATCGCGGGCCGCCAGGTGGGCCGTCACGTGAAGCTCCACGCCCACCTCCCGGAAGGCCGTGGTGCCGATGCTGCCGCCCAGGGCGGACTCCGTCAGTTGCTGATACGGGACTTCGGAGACGATCTTCATGGTGGCTGTCTGGTCGTTGAGGACGAGGACCCGTGGATTGGCCAGCAGTTTGGCGTTGATCTTCTCGTTCTGCGCTTTGAGCAGGACGTCGATGTCCACGTTGGACGTCAGCCAGCCGAACCGCAGTCCGGCGTTCGTGCTGCTGGCCTTCGACGTGGTGCCGTTGAACTGCCCGATGGTGAAGGGGTTTGTCTCCGTCAGGCTATTCGGCTCACCGGCGCCGTTGAAGTTCGTTCTCGTGCCTGCCGACCATTGGACCCCGAGGTCGAAATTGTCTTTGCTGGTGATGTCATAGATGCGGGCCTCGACGAGAATCTGGGGCGTTATGCGATCGACCTGATTGATGAAATCGCCCACGTCCTTGACCTTCGACTCTTTGTCCGTGACGAGGATGTGGCTCGTTCCCCGGATGTGGGAGACCGATCCGGTTTCCGACTTGAACTTCTCCAGCGACCGGACGACGTCGTTGACGTCGGCGTAGGTGATCTCGAAGACCTGCGTGGACTGTTTCTCGGCCACCTGCGGCATCTCGTTGCGCGCCAGGATTTTCACGACGTTGTTGCCCACGACATAATCGAACCCGTGGACCTCCAGGATACTGCGAAGGGCCTCTTCGAGCGGCACGTTCGTCAGCTTCACCGTCGTCTCGCCCTTGACGTTCGGGCTGGCGACCACCCCCACGTCGGCCTGCTCGGTGATGATCCGGATCACGTCCTCGATCGGGGTCTTGCGGAAATCGACGCTGATTTTCTTCTGCAGTCGCTCCCGAAGCGGGATTTGCTGGACTTGGGCCTGGGCCTGGGGCTGTCCGCCCGAGGAGGCGGAGGCTCCGATCACGGACCAGATCGCCCAGATCGCCGCCGCGAGCTTCAACAATCGCATTTCACCTTGTCTTGGAGCATGGGATTCCATCGTCATCATTCCCCCTGAGAACCCGTAGGACCCATCGGACCTAGGAGACCTATCGCAAGCTTCGCACTGGACAGTTGCCATCGTGTCATTTGTTGACGGTCTGTTTCCACGTTCGGCCGTTCCTCTCGAATTCGACGCCGTCCCTGTCGATCTTCTTCACGGTGGCCCCGGATACCTGCTGGCCCTCATGGACCACCTGGGTATCGACGATGGCCGCCGGATTGTCGTCGCTGTATAGAATCCCGGTCACGGTCAGTTCGACCGGCGTCTCCGTTGGGCGGACGGCCGTCCCCTGGCTCTTGTCCTCCACGGGGGGCGGCACCGGCCGCATGGGATCGCGGCCGCCGAACTTGTACGGGGCGGGAATCGTCCAGGCGATCTCGACGTCGGGGATGACCGCCCGGGCGGTTTCATTCGGCTGCACGCCGGCGCCCTTGGCCGTGGGACGCATCCCCAACGGGTTCTTCAACAAGAAAATCATCGCGATCGCCAGGATCGGAATGAGCGCCACCATCAGCTTCTGCCGGCCGCCGCCGGTCCTTTCCCTCATCGCATAGGAGCGTATCGAGGCTTTCTGTCTATGCTTCGGCGGACTCGGCTGAGTCGCAGGGCGAGCGTCATCGGCGGCCGCGGGAGTTTTGGCGGGCTCTTCCTCCATGCTCTGCCAGGATGGCTTCGACTCTCTCGGAGGTTCCGGGGCATCCTGCGATTCCTGATACCAAACGGCGTCGGGCTGCTGCGGCGGCGCCTCGTCCACAGACCCCTCCTCGACTGGCTGTGGCATGTGCTCGTGCGGGGTGTCCTCGACGGGTTCGAGGAGCTTCATCAGGTACCATTCCAGAGCAGAACAAGTGCGCTCCGCGGGTTCGGGCGTCCAAACGACGTCCGTTGCGTCCGGCGGGGATTCCAGAGACGGTGTATCGCCTCCGGGGACCTCGATCCCCGTTCCCCTCTCTTGAGCGTTGTTGTCACTGTCGACGCCGATCATTTCAACACACCTATGGGCCGGAGGTTATTGGGTCCCCAGATGCGACTCATCGCGTGTGGGGTCCCGTTCGACGAGAACCGCCAGCTCCATACTGGCTTGAGGCTCCGAATCCTTCTCCACCGGACGGGTGATGGTAAAGGTCTCCACGAAGATGACGGGGTGGTGGCGTTCCAGCGTGTTCAGGAAGGCCGCGAAACGCCGGAACCCCCCCGAAAAGGTCAGGGCCGCGCGTCTCTCCCCGATTCGCTCGAAGTCGGGCAGGGCCTCGGGTCTGCTGTTGCTCACCGGCCGCAGGCCGAAGGATTCCAGCTTGGCTTCGTTGGCCAACTCGCCAATCTTGAATGCCAGATCGGGGGCCTCCTGAAGACTCACCACAAAATCCGCGACGCGGTTACGCAGACTTTCCACCTGTTGGACCAGACGGTCCTGGTCTTTCTCCTTCGCCGCCTGAACGGCTTGGGCGTACTGCTCCTTGCAGACGGCGACCTTCGCCTCCAACGCCTTTCCGTAGTCCATGTGCGGACGCAGAATCACCGCGTAGGAGGCCGCCGTCAGTGCGAGGCAGACCCCCCAGACAACGGCCGTGACCATGAGATATTTGTTTCGGACCTTCATAGCCATCTTCCATGTACGATTTATGATTGTCGATTGATGATTTCGAGTCTGCAAACAGACTGTCGCGAATCGGCAATCAGCAATCCCAAATCACAGATCACGAGTCCCCGCGGGCTTGAAAACGCAGTTGAGCTCGTAGAGCGCGGCCTGCTGGCTCTCCAGGGTCGTGGCGTCCTGAGAGACAGTGATCGTATCGAGCATCGGTCCGATCGTCGGACAGGACCGCAGGCTCTCCTGGAGCTTCCTTACCGCCTCGGAGGAACTTTCCTTGTCCTTCCCGCAGACGCAGATTTTCAATTCGCGCACCGGGATGCTGACTTCGATCTTCCTGGCTGGATCGTCCTTGGCGGGGACCTTGCCCCGCGTCGTGCCTTGCCGGGCCTCCAGCTTCGTCAGGACCAGGGTATCCGACAGGCTCTCGACGAGCGAAGCCAGAGTCGGCGACCACTGGGTGCGTCCGCCCAGGGCGGATTTCACATCGGACAACATGCGGGCGGCCTGGGCCTTCTCCTTTTCCATCGCTTGTTTCTTCTGCACGGCGCCGGACAGGACCTCGATCCCGGCTTCGAGCTTGCTCAACTGGTGTTTCTGGATCGCGATGACCACCTCGCCATCCATGTAGACCCGTACGGCGCCTATGCCCACGAGGAGCGGCACCACGACGAGCAGGCAGGCGAAGACGACGCCCCCGGGCCGGCTCTGGATCGGAAGCCCCTCTCCTTTGAGCAGATCGATCGTGTACGTGGAGCTGATGATCGTTGATTGACGATTGAAGAATCCCATAATCAACTCACACCTGCCTCATGGCCAGGCCGGCGGCCACGGCCATGGAAGGACCGTATATTGCCGGATCCAGGATCGGTTTCGGGCTTTGCATTTCGGATTGTGAATTTGCGTCGAGAGGCTTTTTCGATTCCCGATCCTCTGTCCGGAATCCGCAATCCACCGTTGGATCCCAGGGTTCGACTTCGATGTTCAGTTTCATGCGGAGCATCTCCATGGACTCCCCGGCGTCGGGAGACCCACCGCAGACGAGCAGTCGATCGACTCTCACGGAGCCATTCTGGGCGGCGTAGTACCGCAGGGTCGTGGCGACGTCCTCCACCAGGGCGTCGCTTGTCACCGATCGGTAGTTGTTGCGGGCGGCCCAGCCGTCCTCGGCGGAGAACGACCCGCTGGTGCCGCGTCGGGCCGCAGCCATAGACGGCCGGCCGTCGGCCAGGACGCTGCAAGCGATATCTCGCACGAACGGGCGACCGGCATGGTCCGCAATGGCAATGGTGGCACAGGAATCGCCGAGGTTGAGCACTGCGGCTCGACTTCGGTCATCGGAGCCCGGGCTTGTCGATGGCGGGTCCTGGATTTCGGCCCCTGCCTCCGCAGGGGCGTCATTGGCGCGCCCGACGGGAATCGGATTGTCATCGGCGGCCTCTTTCAGTCCGCAATTCAGGAGGTTCAACAGGGCCAATCCGGCCACGTCAGCCAGGACGCACTGCAGTCCGGCTTCGGACACGAGTTGCCGGGTGTTTTCGATCAGGCTGTTGGTGGCCGCCACCCAGAATCCCATGGTTTTCTGGTCCGTGTTCAGGGTCACTTGATAGTCGAGCGTGCTTTCCTCGGCGAGGAACGGGCAAATCTGGGAGACCTCGAGTTGGACGGCGCCTTCGATCTCCTCGGGCGGCAACGCCGGAAACTCGAAGTCCCGGACGACGACCTCCGGACCGCGCAGGCCGCATACCACGAACTTGGTGCTGATGTCCCAGTCCGCCAGACCCTGCAGGATCGCCTGAACGGTGTGGATTCGGCGTAGTTGGGGGTCGTCACCCCAGGGAGCGATGTCCATGACGGCGGCCTTGACGACGGTGATCCCGGTGCTATCCCTGCGCAACTGGACCATCCGGACAGCGCACGCGTCAATGTCCAACCCGACAAGACTTCTTCTTCGTAATCGCAACATTGGTGGATTCATCGGAAGATGCGATAAACGACTTGAACGCGAATTGGGGGCCCATTCTCAAGGGTGGCGCTGAAGTCAAGGGTGGCATGCGGCACGCCAAGGGGGCACTGCCATAGGTTGTGCGAGTCCTATAAGGCTCATAAGTAAGACCTACAGAACCTATACGTGAGCCGCCCGGGCGGCTCGGGAACGAGAGCCTGGCTCCCCGGTGGTTACCGGTAGTCTCGCCAGCCGGCGGGGGCCGGGACGAACTTGCCTCGAAGCGAGATATCGCCCGGGATGATACCGGTCAGGAGCCGCCGATCCATGTGATAGGATTTCAGATAGCCATCGATGCCGGGGATCCCGACGACCCCTCGGATGGCCTCACAGATCGTGCCGTGGACCTCCAAGTAGTCCTGCGATCCGCTGTACTCCTTGCGGCCGCCGTAGGACCCGCGCTTGACGTTCTCAGCGCCCCAGCCGCCGCCGACGGTGATGGCGGCCTCCGTGATCGTCGGGTCGGGCAGATACCTCTGATAGTAGTTGCTCTGGCCGGGGGTGGCGCTGGGATAGTCCGGCTTGCCCACAGGGGCGTACATGTACCCGCTGATGCTGACCACTCCGTCGATACCGCTCATCCCCGGATCGACGACCTTGATCACGCCCTGCGCCAGGAGTCCCAGAGCATTGGGGTTGGCCGACGTCGGCAGGCCGTCCGCGTCATGGGTGCCATCTGCGCTGACGGCATCGGCCACCCAGATATTTCCGGTGGCCACGACGGTGATCTTGCCTTTGACGGCCTGGTTGCCGTCGTGACTGGTGGAATTGCCTCCAATGACGACGTTTCCATCGACGAAAATCTGTCCGCCCGGCTCGGACGTGGCACCGCCAAACGATTGACTGACGTAGGTGTCGGTGATGACGGCGGTACGCCGGTCCCCGTTGGTGTCCGCGTTGTTCGAGACCACATGATAGCTGTAGATGTAGTACCGGTCGAACTGCGTCCCGCCCGATCCCGGTTGGATCTTGAAGTCGTAGGTCTTCCAGTCGCTGTCCTGACGGAAGCCTCGAACGCTGCAATTGTTCGTGATGCGGATCTTGCCGACGCCTCCCTCGACGAAGAACTCGAGCTGGGTGGCGGCCTGCGGGTTCGACACGGAGGCGTTGGCCGTCGGAGTGAAGCGATAGGCGGCTTTCGTGCTGTCGCGAAAGCGCGTCACCTTGGTTTGCACGGAACTCTCGTCGGTGACTCGGCTGGATGGCTGATCGAAATAGATGCCGTCCTGAAAGAGATTGATGGTGCTGGAGTACTTGTCGGAGCCGCCGGCCGTCAGTCTCGATTCGCCTATCGCCACCGGCTCCAGAAACGCGGGGCTGCCGGAGATGTAGATGTCCTTCACATCGGGATTATCGTTGAACTTGTTGATGTGGATCGGCATATCAAGGATCTCGCCGGAAGTGAAGTAGACCTCGGTCGTGCCCCCGGAGCCGCTGGGACATCGGCACGTGCCCATGTCCCATCCGCTGACGGCCTGAACGACGAGCACGTCCACCCATCGGTCCGCCGGGCTGCTATAGCCGTGCGCGGCGACGCGGAAGACCGGCCTCGTGCCTGCGAAGCTGAAAAGGCTGATCTGGTACGTGCACGAGCTGTCGGGGAAGGTCAGTGTCCCCGTGGTGCCGGAGTCCCCTTGCTGCAGGGCGCTGAGCATGTCCTGCTGCTGGCCCATCCAGAAGACGGCCTTCTCATAGCCGGCCTCCGCCGCCAGCAGGGCGGCGACGTTGCCCTTGGTCACGATCGCCGCGTGTCTGGCCCCATAGGCGACGGTCAGCAGGCCGAACCCGAGTGTCGTCAGAATCGTCAGCGAGATGACGACCAACGCGAGGCTGCTGCCGATTTCGGACTTCGGATTTCGGATTTCGGATTGGGTTCGGCCGTCTTCTCCCATCCGCCATCCGCCATCTGCCATCCGCAATTGGATCATTCTTATCGGGGCCATATGTTGCGCATCAACGCGGAAGTCATCACCTTGGTCGTTTCGCCAGTGTCGGGATTCGTCAGGATCACATCCAACCGGACGGAGCCCTGGCCCTCGCTGGCCACCGTGCTGTGACTGAACGGGCTATTCGCGCCATCGGCATCGACGTTTTCCGCGAGCACGACGGTGGTAACGCCGGTCGTATTCCTAGCGCCTCCTCCGGCAGGGACCGCCCCCGGCGGATAAGTGCCGTAGTCCACCTTCAGTCGATGGCCGTCCAGGTAGAACAGGGCGTAGGCGGTCGCCAGCTTGAAGGCGTCCATCAGTCCGTGACTGTCCGTCTGGTCCAGCGGGACGTCCCAGTACCGGAATTCCACGGCGTCGCCCGAGACGACGCCGTCGGGGTGTCCGGACTGGGGCACCGCCGGGGTGAAAAGGCCCTGGCTGATGTCGTAGAGACAGTAGCTGGCCCGGTTCGCTCGGCGGCCGATGCTGCCAAACGTTGCGATGATGATCTCGGTGTTCTCCGGAGTGGAACCATGGACGGATTCATACGTTCGCAGCCAGGCCCGGTGGTTCCCACTGAGCAGCAGCCCAACGGTGATCACCAGTATGGTCGCAACCATGCTGCTCACGATCAGCTCGACCATGACGACGCCGGAGCACCGGGGGAGGGAAGAAGGTGGGAAGCGATGAGGGGAAGAAGGAAAGACCGTCTTGGCCTCTCTCCTTCTTACCTTCTCACAATCTCTTTTCTTGGTGGCGATCATGGAACGTTCCGTTTAGCCGTCCGCGCCGTCGAGCCGCACGTAGGTGACAAGGGTGATCGGCGCCAGACCCCCGAAGCGGTTCTCGGGGACGGACATGCCGCCGCCGGCCTCGATCTGGGCGAATCGAACGACGACCGCAAGCTGCCGGAGTGTGGTTTGGGCCTGGCTGTCCCGTTCGACGTCCAAGTACTTCAGCATGGCCAGCATGGGCAGATTCGCCAGGGTGATGCCATAGACGCCGTTGTTCAGGGTCGTGCCCAATCCGGCGGGCGTTGTGAACCCCGCCGGCACGGCACAGACGTTGGAGAAGCCCAGACTCAGGCTGTGCGGATCGTATGCCGTCGAGCCCCCGGTGCTTTTCCAATCTTCCAGCAGAAGATGCGCCGCCCGCGAGGCGGCAATCTGACCGGTGGCGATTCTGCCCTGCGCGGTGGCATAGTACTGGTATTGCAGGGCGCCCAGGCTGGCCACGGCCAGGATGACGGCCGCCACCATTTGCTCGGCCAGTGTGAACCCCCGTGCACGCCGATGAGATTGCCTGTTTCGCCGTCCACCCACCCGCCTACCACTCCCACGTTGCCGTATGGAGAGAATAGGTCCCATAAGAGATATGGAACCTGTTCTCCCTCATCCGACCATGATTTCTGTAGCGCTGCCGTTAGCTCAGGTACCCTCGGCGAAGGTGGCCACGTAGCTGTTCGCCGCGTTGGACGTGAGGGTCATCGTCGCGGGCGTGGTGGGCTTTCCGCTTCGGGTGGAGCTTGCCGCCGTGCAGGTGATCACGAAGGAGACCTGGCTGCTGCTGGCGGAAGCCGATGTGATGGCATACGCCTGATGAGAGAAATAGGTGCCGTCCAGATCGTTATCCGTGATCCCGATGGCCGAAAGGCTCGGCGCGGTGGAGAAATTGCCTTTCTCCGCCGCATAGGATCGCAGGGCGGAGGCAATCGTGCCCATCCCTGCCTTGGCCTCGGACCATTTCGACGAGTCGATGCGGCCGCTCATCAGCGGCACGGCCACCGCGGCCAGAATGCCGACGATCAGAACGACCACCATCAGCTCGACCATTGTGAAGGCTCTATTGCTCTTCATGATACCTTACCTCCTGAGAACGAAACCTTAATGACTGTCCTACGTGTTTGCTTGAAGAGGGACCCTGCCTCCTGCCGGGCACACCCATACATCTGCGTTTCCATATAGACTATATGTCGTTTTCTGTCGGCTGCGCGGGTCTGCAACTTTACGCCCCTTTATGACATCGTGCCGCCAGGCGTTGCCTGGGCTTCCTCCGGGGGATTCTCTGCCGGGGCGTCAATGGGCTACGTCCGAAATTGTGAAGATCGGCAGATACAGGGCAATCACGACCACGAGCACCACCGTGCCGATCGTGACGATCATGATCGGCTCCAGCAGGCTGGTCAGGGTGTCGATCGTCGAGGCGATCCTTCGCTCGTAGTGATCGCTCGTCTTGCGAAGAATGGCGGGCAGGGCGCCGCTTTCCTCCCCGACCTGGGTCATCTTGACGAGCATGTTCGGGAAGAACCCCGCGGCGGCCATGCCCAGGGCGACGTTGGAGCCGCCCGTGACGTGCTGTTTCACATGTGCAATGGCCGAGACCACGACGTCGTTCGAGGTCATGCCCCGCAGGATCTCCAGGGCGTCGAGGATGGGCACGCCTGCTTCGAGAAGGGTCGAAATCGTTCGGCAAAACATGGCGACGAACGATTCGGAGAACAGCTTCCCGAACAAGGGCATCCGCAGGACGAGCCTGCTCAGGAAACGATGGCCCCTTTTGGTCCGGGAAAACAGCACGCTTCCGCCGATCACAAGGGCGCCAGCCACCACGAAGCACAAAGCGTTGTGGCGCAGCACGTCATAGAACCCCATGAACCCCTGGGTGAAGGCGGGCAGCTTGCTCCCGAGCTGTTTGAAAATCGCTTGGAATCGCGGCACGATCAAGGTCATGATGCCGATAATGACCACCGTGATCAGCACGAGGACAAAAATCGGATAGGCAACGGCGCCGCGGATCTTCTTGGCGAGCCGGTCCCGGCCGTCGAAGTACTCGGCCAACGCCTTCAACGCCTGGCCCAGGTCGCCGCTGGTCTCTCCCGCGACAATCATGGCAATGGACAAGCGATTGAACACCTTGGGAAACCTGCCAAGGCCGTCCGATAAGAGCCGCCCTTCAGTGACTTTGGCGCGAGTGTCTTGCAGAATGTGGCGGAGCTGCAGATTCTCCGTGTCTTGCGCGATGATGTCCAGGCCGGAGGTGATGCTCATGCCGCCCTGGAGCATGGTGCTCAACTGCCAGCACACGGCGGCCAGGTCGGCGGACTTGACGCGGCCGCGGGTGGACCTGCGGTCCTTCTTGCCCTTGACGAGCGTCTCCTGGATCCCGATGGGGGTGAGCTGCCTCTGGCGCAGAATCTCCAATGCCTCGTTCGAGGAGTTGGCGGCCAGCATTCCGTCGCGGCGGGAACCTCCGGCGTCGCGGGCAACATACGTGTAGCTTTTCATCAATCATCCTCTATAGGGTGGGGCTTGCCCCACCGATTTCTCCCGCCATACGGGGTTCTGGTGGGGAAAGCCCCACCCTGCCGCGTGCACTATCCTTCCGTCATGGAAGCGACCCGGATCACCTCCTCCGCCGTGGTCAGTCCCTGGAAGACCGCCCTGACGCCGCTTTCCAGAAGGTCCCCGTAGCCCTTGTCGCGTACGGCATTGCGGATCTCCATCTCACTCTGGCCGGAGATGATCCGCTCGGCGATGTCCTCGTCCACGGCCAGGAACTCGAAAATGGGCAACCGGCCGTGATAGCCTGTCTTGCTGCACGCCGGGCAGCCTTTGCCTTTATAGAACACCGCGCCGGCCGTTCGCTCGCGATCCACCTTCAAACGTCTCAAAGCTTCTTCCGTCAATTCCACAGGCTCCTTGCAGGTGTCGCAGATCCTCCGCACGAGCCTCTGGGCTACGATCAGATTCAAGGTGGAGGATAGCAGATAGCGCTCGATTCCCATGTGTGTCAGCCGGCTGATCGTGCTGGGGGCGTCGTTCGTGTGGAACGTGCTGAGCACGAGGTGACCCGTCAGGGAGGCCTTCATGGCGATCTCGACGGTCTCCTTGTCGCGGATTTCCCCGATCAGGACGATATCCGGGTCCTGCCGGAGGATCGCGCGCAGGCAGCGGGCAAAATCCAGCCCGATCTCGGGTTTCACCTGGATTTGATTGATGCCGGCGAGACGGTATTCCACCGGGTCTTCCACGGTCGTGATGTTGACGGCCGGGTTCTTCAGATAGTTCAGGGCGGCGTACAGGGTCGTGCTCTTGCCGCTCCCGGTGGGGCCGGTGACGACGATGATGCCGTGGGGCCGCGAGAGCATGGATTTCAGCTCCAGCAGGGCCGTGGGCTCGATCCCGAGCCGGTTCAGATCGTGGGTCACTGCCGCGGCGTCGAGGATTCGCATGACGATCTTCTCTCCGTAGATCGTAGGGATAGTCGACACGCGCACGTCGATCTCTCTTCCGGAGGCCTTGATTCGCAGGCGGCCGTCCTGGGGCAGCCGGCGCTCCGCAATGTTCATCTGCGAAAGGATTTTGATTCTGGCGACGACCGCCGCGTGCATTTTCTTGGGAGGGGGGGCGATGTCCCGAAGCAGGCCGTCCACGCGCACCCGCACGGCCGTGGAGTCGGCCTGGGGTTCGATGTGCACGTCGCTGGCCCGGTTCTTGACCGCGTGCCTCAGCAGCAGGTCGACGAACCGGATGACCGGCGCCTGATTGGCTGCCTCCTCGCCGCCGGTCTCCGCGTCGGTGCGCTCTTCGACGGTGACCGCCTCGTCCGGGTCTCCTGCGGCATTGTTCTCCACCACCAACAGGTCTCGGAGCTGCCGCTCCTCGACATCCGAGCCGTGGTAGATCATCTCGATGGCCCGCCGGATGTCGCCGGCCGAAGCGATCAGAGGCTTGATCGGCCGCTGCATTTTCACCATGACCGTGTCGATGGCAACCACGTCGAGCGGATCGGCCATCGCCATCACGAGCTTGCCGTTCTCTTCCCGCAACGCGATCAGGCAGAATCGCTTGGCGATGCTCTCCGGCAGCACGCGGGCGATCTTGGCATCGATTTTCGCGGCATCATCGAGCGCGACGTGTTCGATCGAGAGATGCTCCGCCAGGGTGGTGCCGAGGGTCTGATCGTCGAGAATGTGCAGCCGCACGAGCACTTCACCCAGCCGGCCGCCTTTCTCCCGTTGTTCCTTGAGAGCCTGCGTCAGCTCGGTCTGGGTTATCATGCCTTTGTGGACCAGCAAATCTCCTAACTGGCGGCTCGGGTCGGTCTTCGGGGGGCTGTGGCTTCTCAGTGTTTTTGTCATGGTCTTGCCAGTGTGCTATCGGGACGTCTCAGATTCCTGCGGCGGCATACCCAACCCTGGGGAGGCGGGGCTGCAAGCCGTCGACAGCGTCACCTCTTCGCGTGAGGAAGGGGTCTCCAGGTCCAGATCGCCAAGGACTTCGGCCTCCGTTTGGCGGTCACCTTCACCGTCGCTCTCGTCATCACGGGCTGTCCGGCTCATCGTCTCGAACTCCGTGCGAGCCTTGGGCTGCAGGGCCGGCCTTGCCGTGCTGGGCAGACCACCGAACATCGCCGACAGGTCCTTTTGTATTCCTCTTCGTGAGGAGCTGTGGTCGATGGTCTCCACCTGCGGGACCTTTCCCAGGACCTCGGCGGCCAGCGCTCTGTACTCCACGGCGCCTCGGCTCCGGGGGGCATAGCCGAGAACGGACTCTCCCGCACTCGGTGCCTCGCACAATCGGACGTTGTTGTGAATCACGGTCTGGAAGACCGTGGAGCCGAAGATCTCCCGTATCTGCTGCTGGATCTGCTTGCTCAGAGTGGTCCGGTCCTCGACGAGCGTCAGGAGAATATTGAAATTGCCGGCGGAACAGGGATGGAATCGCTCCCGGATCAGGCGGATGGTTTCCAGGACCCTGCGGAGTCCCTCCAGGGAGTAATAGTGGGCCTGGACGGGGACGATCACATCGCTGCTGGCGACGAGGGCGCTGATGGTCAGGATGCCGAACGAAGGCGCACAGTCCATCACGCACACGTCGAACCGGTCGCGGACGGACCTCAGGGCATTGCCCAGGACCAGCTCGCGGTTGGCCGTTCGGGCCAGCTCCACGTCCACACTGGCCAGAATGACGCTCGACGGGGCCAGGGCTAACCGATCCATCGTCGTCGGCAGGAGAACATCGGATAGCTTGACCCCTGGGCAGGTGATCGCCTCGTACACGGTCTGCCTCAGATCATCCGGATCGTGGCCGAGACCGAGCGTGGCGTGGGCTTGCGGATCGAGGTCGACCAGCAACACGTTCCGTTCCTGTTGGGCCAAAGCGGCCGCCAGGTTCACGGCGGTGGTCGTTTTGCCGCAACCCCCTTTTTGGTTGACAACTGCAATTGTCTTCATAATAGGACGACCCTCTCTTTTGAGGCATCTATCGGTTGGACCGCGAGCCACCTTTATTTAATTGATGCTGGTTCTTCGCCGATGCGGGGGCCGTCCACCGCTGCTGCGGAGCTTGGGGCGCATAAGAGAGGGCCGCGAATGGTTTCGCAGCCCTGTGGAGCCACAAGATATCAGGACGTTGTTTACAGCGTGCGGTGCCTGCGGAGCCAGCCCACAAGGCCCGTTCCCAGGCTGACAAGCAGGATCGCGCCGGGGGCGGGAATCGTGGCGAGCATGTCCTGAGCCTTATACTGGAGGTCACCGGCGTGACCGACGGCGTAGAGATTCAGGACCCGGACATTCCCCAGGCCGGTCCAACTGCCCGAACCCACGGCGGTCACAGCCGCGGTGTAGAAGCTGTCCTGAAGGGAGCCGCTGGTCCAGCTCTTGGACGCTTCATCCTCGAGGTACCAGATCACATCCTGGAGGGCCTTGGCCGAGTCAGATCGGCCGGTGCCGGGCGTATAGTTGTACCCGGCCAGGGCGCCGGCCTGGAACTTCGAGTACAGATAGGCCGTCCGTGCATCGAGGGGATCGCCGCCGCCTGGGCCGGGCGGTCCGTTATTGAGACCACCCTGCATCGCTTCCGTGTTGAGCCGTACGTCATAGGTCGAGCCGACGGTGACGAACTCCGTCCTTTCGAGGCAGAAGCTCTCAAACGGCAAGCTCTGCCCGATCAGAGTCTTGAGGTCTGCATTGGGTGCCAGCGTGAATTCTCCGCCGCTGCCGGAATAGTAACCAGACAAACGGTTCACGGTGACCGTAGGGGTTGCCAGGGCCGAACCCGTGATCAAAAGACAGCCTAACAGCGCGCAGAATCTGATCTTGGACATTCATCACCTCCACGATTGAACCTATTGCGTCTGACGGGCCCCTCGACGCGAAGTGCCCCGCTACGAATCTGACCTGTGCCGAGAAGTCGTTGAAACAGCCCCCATGTGATATCGTTTTGCCCCCCGGCAATGACATTACAGAGATGAGTATATCCGATTCGTGGGCCGTTGTCAAGAAGGAGCAGGGAGAAAAAGCTTAGGAAGACCCTGTATATCTATTTGCAGGCGGGGCGCAGTCCGGCGGCGTGTTTTTATCGGATGGGGACCGAGGCAAACGCGCGCGGCCACGATTTTTTTGTGGCGGGATTTGCAGAGGCCGCGAGAGTATGCCATCCTTTACGCAGATGGAAAACTACTTCTGAACTCCTTCTCCTACTCCTACACCAGGGGAAACAGGGCGCCCGACTTGGGTTCCCAAACGCGAGGCCTCGCGTTTGAGGGTCCTTCCAAGGTCAAGGGGGAAATGCCGGTTTCCCTCTTTTTTTGCCGAAGTCCCGTGCGGACTCACACGATCTCAGCCACAAGGCACAAACCGGCGACCAGCCCCGATAACAGGAGCAGGACCAGTCCCGAGAGCAGGGCGATGGCTATCGGACGATCCTGCACCAGACCCGTCCAGAACCACTGCCGGACGGACAGACACTCCGGGGACCGGCTCTGAACGATGGGGGCCGGCTCCTGGAGAACGGGTCGGGGAGTGCGGGTGACGGGCGACGGCGCTGTCCGCAACGGTCTGTCCTGTGCCCTCCGTCTTCCGTCCTCGGTCTTGCGTCTCTTGCTCCTTGTCCTGTGCCTGGCGGGCGCTGGCGCCACAGCGGTGGCGGAGTGACGGAGGTTGGCTGCGGCGGGACGTTTTGCCTTGGGCTTCTCGCCGGGGGCGGGCGACGGCCGCTGTGTCTGGGCTTGGGGTTGCGACGTCCGTGAGCCTGCGGCTCGCTGTCGGCATTTCAGGGCCAGAGCTCCGACGTCAGACTCCTTCACAAAGCGATGCGGTCCCTCCCGAAATTCGTGGAGGATACCTCTGGCCAGCAGGGTCTGGATCTGATCCTCATTTGCGTTGAGCGTCTTGGCCGCTTCTTTCAACGTGCAGAACATTCGACTCATTTTGTCACCTCGTCTGTTCCATCGAGTCCTTGAACGATCCTGTTCTTCGGCGATTTGATCCCCCGACTGTAGAGAGTGCCGCCGACTCGCTGCGCCGGCCGCATCGTCCATGAACGCGATTGTAGGAATAGACGATATGCATTCTGATGCCGATGGCGATAATCCGGTGTTCAATAATACTGATGCTGAAGCTGTTGGCTCCTTCCAATGTTTGCGAACCCACCGCCCCCAAAGAAAAGGAGAGCTGGATACGTTCTATCCAGCTCTCCTCGCGGGACTCATTTGTTCAGGGATGCCGAATCCCTGTGCCGGCGTCAAACCTCAACCCAGACGCAGAAAAGCCTGTCTGGCCTGTCAGCGGCAGCCGCCCGCAAGCTGAGGAGTCATGTTCGGACGGACCTTCAGGGTCACGGCTCCGATTTCCAGACAGTTGGCGCCGCCAGCCAGGTTGCTCAGGTCCACGTTCGACAGCGTCAAGCTGATCGCGACAGTCCCACCCGGGGCATCCAGAGTGCTCGGGCTAACCGAAACGCTGCTGCCATAGCTGCCCAGGTTGACGTCACTCTTCTTGGACCACGAAACGCTCAGTTGGATGTTGACATTGCAGGCGATGGTGACATTGACGGTGCCGCTGTACTTGTGAATCTCAACCTGCTTGAGCTTCAGAACCAGGTCTTTGGCGCCGTTGACCTTGATCCAGAATCCGACGTCCATCTTGACTGGGATGACGGCGATATCCTGAAAATCATACGTAGCCGGCCAGTTCCAGGACTCGGCCTTCACCTCGGAGTTGCCGCTGCTGTCAGTCCCGAAGGCTACCGCGCCCTGTGCTCCGACGGCCGAGAACAAAGCTATTGCCAGAACAAATACGCACTTCTTCATATTCATTTCCTTTCTAATCTGACCTAACCCTCACTCCGAACAGGCCGATAAGGCTTAGCTGACACAATCGCTCC
>Ga0315286_10000880_pt1 | contig 26317 bp, 23 predicted proteins | sample YL17G10_0_MG_FD_205038 | JGI IMG/M metagenome (GOLD analysis project Ga0315286, IMG submission 205038) | Sediment microbial communities from Yellowstone Lake, YNP, Wyoming, USA - YL17G10_0 | ecosystem: Environmental > Aquatic > Freshwater > Lake > Sediment | place: USA: Wyoming | collected... | reverse complement strand
GAATGTGACTGCTGAAACCATTCAGCATTACATTTCTCAGTCTCAAGGGAGCTGGGATTTTGTGCAACAAAGGAAAGTTACTTCCTTTGCATGATACCTCGCCCTTTAGGGCGAGGAGGTTCATTTTCCCCGAAGGGCAAATATTTTTGAGCCTTTTTTTCTTTTTTATCGCAAAAATAATTATTTGGCGCTCAGGCGCCGCGCAGGCTTGGCTTACATCAATAGCTTGACTTCGCAGCCAGCATTCTCCCTGAAAGTCTCAGCATCGCTCCCGCTGCCAACAATGGTCCCATAATGCATTGGGATGGCTATTTTGCACCTCTTGAAAGTCTTGGTGGCAAGAGCAGCTTCCTTGGCATTCATAGTATAAGTCCCGCCAACAGGCAAGAGAGCTATGTCAACATCAATGTCCTTCATCTCTGGTATGAGGTCTGTGTCTCCTGAATGATAAACCCTGACGCCTTTCATCTGGACTATGAAGCCGACCCAATCATTATTCTTGGGATGGAACTGCTTGTTGATGTTATAAGCAGGCACTGCAGTGATGGTCTCGCTATTAATCTTGATGGTCTTGCCAGGCTCAATGAGCACAATGCCCTTGACTTTTAGGTGGTTGAGCTTGCTCATGGCATCAGCCACAGTGATTATGATGGTGTTCTCATCGCTTATCATCTCCACATCATTAGGGCTGCAATGGTCATAATGTGAGTGCGTTATCAGCACAATATCTGCCTTTTCTAGCCCAGAGCCTCCTGTCAGCTCAAAAGGGTCAATGTAGATTATCTTGCCATTCTTGAGCTTCACAGAGGCATGATGGAATAATTCAATATCAATCCCGAGCACTTTCATCATATCACCTTATATTCCTTGCACCCTGTTACCATTTATAGAAGCAGCATCCTTATTTAAAGTTAATGCTAAGAGCAATGCTAATAGCAACGCCAGGGATAATGCTCAGGCCCATGCCAAGGTTAATGCTCGTAACTCGCATCTAATAAAAAAGTTTATATAGCTTTATCCCGAATAACAGCTTACACTAATGTATTAAGATGGTTAAGCAGATGAACAAGTATTTGAGAATGATAGTCCTATGCTTTTTTGTAGCCTTGGTCCTAGTTATGTTTACAGTGGCTGTCAATGATTTGCAATGCATATTCTACCAGAACACCACTTGCCCTGCTGGAACAGCAAGGCTCATAGGCCTGGAAAATGATACTCATAACGGCTACAACAATGCCCACGCCCAAAATAAGACCATTAGTACGTATAACTATTCCATCTGTTGCAATAACACCAACTCAAGCATCATCATCAATACCTCTTGCCCGGGAAATGTGACGGTCATAAGGCTCTCTAACGCGACAAACGCCCATGTTGAGATAGGGACTAACAGCAATTATATCAATGGCACTGCCTGCTTTGGCAGCAGCTGGAAAAAAGTAAGTTGCGAATATCCCCAAGGCAGCTGCTCTGCTGGTTATGCCTGTATTTTAAGCATGGCAGGAACAGAGGGAATCAACACCACCAACGCCCATGTCGCTAATTGCTCGCTTTATAACCAGAAAGTTTGTTGTGGGCTCACCAATTATGCTCCAGTGAGGCCAACCCTGTATTACCCTGCCAACAACAACATCAGCGTATTCGAGAGGAACCCTAACTTCAACTGGAGCGCAGCAGCTGACCCTGACGGAGGCTTTGCTTCTTACTACACCCTTAATCTTACCTGCGGAAGCTGCAGCGCTGGCTGCTACCAGCCCAATATTGGCTCTCTAACCACAACTAATTATACCATTCCTAACGCCCTGTGCGTAGACACATCATATAACTGGAGCGTCACTGCATGCGACGCTTATGGGGACTGCAACACTTCAGTGGTGTTCAACTTCACTATCCTGAGCGTCGCAGACCTAGTGTTGATTGTCAATGCCACTAGCTTTGGCGCCATGGCTCTAGGGCAGAACAATGATACCACAGACAATGGCCCGCCGCCCTTGGTGGCAAGGAACAATGGGAACGTCCTGCTTAATGTGACTGTAAATGCCACTAAGCTGTTCGCAATAGCTGATATGAACACCTACAACTTCCAGTTTAAGGCAGACCAGAATGAGTCAGGAAGCTATGTTACCTCTTGTTCGCAGGACGCATTATTCGCTAACATGAGCAATACCACTGCAAAGACGCTCTTCTGCAACCTTTCATATGTGGATGTCAATGACGAGGGCCAGTTAGAGATCAACCTCACAGTCCCTATGAGCGAGCCACCGGGCACTAAGAACAGCAGTATCGAGGTAAGCTATGTGAAGAGCGAATGATGGGTGAAAAAGAGCTCAAACCATGAGCAAGATAAAAAAATCACTTGGAGGCAAAGATGAAGCGCCTTAATGAAAGAATTTCCTTAATGATGCTAATGATACTAGCGGTGTTGCTGCTAAGCATAGGCTTGACCAATGCTCTTGGAGTGAGCCCTGCAGGAAAGACTATCTCTTTTACCCCCAGCACTGATGTTAGAATGGACTTCTATGTCATCAACTCCGAACGCAACAACCTCCAGATAAGCCTCAGCGCGATAGGAGAGCTTTCAGAAAATATTTTTTTTGAGCAGCAGTTGATCAATTTAACAGCAGCTGATGATAGAGTGCCTTTCAGCGTAATATTAAAGCTGCCTGCAAGCCTTGAGCCGGGCATAAGGACCAGTACCATGAAGCTGGCTCCTATTTTTCCAGGAGCAGAAGGGAGCATGCTCTCTGCATACATCACACCCCTTATACCTTTGGCAGTAAGGGTTCCATACCCAAGCAAATATTCTGGCGTGGCTATTGTTGTGCAAAATGTGGATGAAGGTACTCCAGTCCCTATCTATGTTGAATTCGATAACCTTGGAGCAGAGAAGATATTCAAGGCAGGAGCAATGCTAAGCTTATATGGGCCTGATGGAAAATTAATCTCAACCATGATTGCCCCCAACATAAGCATTGAAAAGGACTCGCTTGGCAAGACCCAGGCAGAGCCAGCCCCGATTCTAAAGCGAGGGCTCTATAAGATAGTGGCAGATGCATATTATGACGGGATAGCAAAGGCAGTGGAAGCCAATATCACTCTCGGAGAGCCGCTGCTAAGGGCAAGGGAACTGCTGACAAGGCAACTCGAAGTCCAGCCAGTGAGCAAAGTGGCCCTCAAGGCCTACAATGACTGGAACACTGAGATGTCAGTCACTGGCTTCTTGGAGATAGCGGATAAAAAGACAGAGATGACTGTCTTCAAGTTTCAAAAGTACTCAGAGCAAGAGATTTCGGCTTTCCTAGAGACCTCTGGCCTCGCTCCTGGAAAATATAACCTGAGCGTGACATGGGTTTATGCTAACCAGATAAAAAGAGATGTTTTCCAAGTGGAAATCGTAGAAAAAAAGGCAGGGCCCGCCATCAGCAAGACAACTATACTGGTAGGCTCAGTGTGCTTAGCCGCAGTCATCATAGGCCTGTCAGCGATACTGCTGTTTAAAAGAAAAAAGACAAAAACAAAATATTAAATCATAAATATTTAAAAATAAAAAGGCTTTGCAGGGTTATTGGAGCGAAACCTTTAAATAGGTATGCTTACAGAAATGAGGTATTATGGCAACTTCCTTTGGTAACGCAATAGGTTTCATGGGTGAACTGGGAGTTTATGATGTTGTACTTCCCTTCTTGCTCATATTTACGCTCGTATTTGCGATTCTTGAGAAGACAAAAATATACGGCACAGAAAAGGTTGATGGCAAGGATGTCACAAGGAAAAACCTTAACGGCATGACTGCCTTTGTAATGGCTTTCTTTGTCGTCGCATCAACTAGGCTTGTGGCAGTCATAAATGAGGTGCTTGCCAGCACAGTGTTACTTCTGCTAATGTCCATCTGCTTCCTGCTCCTTGCAGGCAGCTTCCACTCAGGCAAGGAAGAGTTCTTCCTGAAGAAAGGATGGAACAAGCTTTTCATGATTATAATGTTTGTAGGAATAGTTATCATCTTCCTCCACGCTCTAGGTTGGCTAGATATGATCTGGGGCAGTCTTGCAAATAATTTCGACTCCGTCGTTGTATCAACTATAGTGCTGCTAGTGATAGTGGTAGTGGCGATTGTTTATACTACAGGAGGATTTGACAGGAAGAAAGGCGGAGGAGATAAAGAAGGATCGGGATAAAGCCAGAGCAGGCAAAGATATAAAAACAAGCAATATTATAAAAAAGCCGAAGGAGGTCAACAAAAATGGTTTTTCAAGAATTTATAGCCGCATTGGACGCATGGGGAGTAACAGATGTTCTGTTGCCGTTTATACTGGTGTTCACCATAGTCTTCGCTACATTGCAGAAGACTAAGATACTTGGTGACGAAAAAAAGAATTACAATGTAGTGGTAGCCTTGGTCATGGGCCTAGCAGTAGTCATACCGCACATAGTGGGGAGATACCCTTTTAATTTTGACCCTGTGGATGTGATAAACAGCTCATTGCCCCAGGTATCAATAATTCTCGTAGCCATCATAATGCTCCTATTGATAATAGGAATCTTTGGCAATGAGATAGATATCGCAGGTACCTCATTGGCAGGATGGATAGTGGTTTTAGCTATCATTGCTGTGCTATTAATATTCGGCTCAGCAGTCGGCTGGTTCCCTCTGCCATTCTGGCTCGGATTCATGCTTGACCCAGAGCTTCAGGCACTGATAGTGATGATATTGGTCTTTGGAGTTATCATCTGGTTCATAACTAAGGATGATTCCAAGAAGGAAGCCAAGGAAAAAGGCTTAGGCCATTGGATGCAAGACATGGGCAAAATAATGCAAAAAAAGAGCGGAAAATAAGACCAGCCCCCGTCCTAGGCAAAATTTTTTATTAATTTTTTTCCTTATGTTTTTTTAATAGCAACTAACTATTGTAGCATTAAGTTCGCAACTATTCCTTATACGCAAAATGGCCACGCTCCTCGATGTCGGATTATTAGAGCACTTCGGAATCATCTTTGTAGTTCTCCTTGTTTTCTTGATTCTTTTCGGCCTGCTGGAATACATAAAGGCCTTTGGTGATGGAAAGAAAGGCATGCATGCCATGATTGCGCTCATGATAGCGCTTCTCTTCCTCGTGTCAAAGCTGGCCACCAAGATGGTGTCATTCATGGTGCCCTGGTTCATGGTAGCGATCATCTTTATTTTCTTTCTCTTATTCTTGGTGAGGATATTTGGTGTCGGAGAGGGGGATATGGTAAAACTCATCAAAGACCCCAATGTCCATCCGTGGATAATCATAATTGCAGTTCTCATACTTCTCTTCGCGCTGAGCAATACCTTTGGCCAGTCATTGCTTGAGAAAGGAGGAGGTGGCGGCAGTGATAATACCGTGCCAATAGAGGGCACAGCGGGCATAGATGCAGGAACTGGGGTGATTTCAGGTGGCTCCAGCGGCACCAGCACAGCAACCCCGAGCTTTTCAACCAACTTCCTCAACACCATAAGAAACCCTAAAGTGCTTGGATTGCTATTTATATTCTTAGTTGGCACGTTTGCCCTTATCTTTCTGACCAAGACTGCCAAATAAGCTTAAAATAAATTTAGAGATAGCTTTTCTTTTAATGCGATTGGACTTAGCAGCTTAGCCGTTACCTTTTTTCAAAGTCTGCGTTATCCTGGCTAGCTCACTCACGTTCTCTGTGAACAAAGGCAGCACCTTGGAGAAAACCTTTTCCATGGCCTTGACCTCAGCTCCCACCTCAAGAATGTTCTTGTCATACTCGCCGACTTTTCCTATGACTGCCTGGTGAAGCTTGTCAAAACTATTCTGCATTCCCTCAATACGCTGGTCAAGCTTGGCTATCTTTCCCTCCACCTCGGCTTTCCACTCAACAATCTTGTTAATATCCTTGCCTAGCTCATCCCATTTCTCCTCGATGACGCTTTCGATGAGCTCCTCAATTTCTTCATTATTAATTCCAGCCATGCTACTCCCCTCCTCATAACCTTCTCCCGTGCCTTGGTCTGTATTCCCTGCCTCTGCGGGCATTGGGGCTCCAGCGCTTCTTTGAAAAGCAGGCGCTCCAGAGACCAGGTCTGCCTGGTTTAAGGCATCAAATATCTGCGTAGATGAATAACCATTCCTCTGCAAAGCCTGGACAATCTGATTATTGTCAAAGCCCTTTATCCTCATCGCCCTAACCTGGTCAATCGGCAGGTCATTGGATTTGTTGAACAAAGGCAATCATACACCTCTTTTCCTTAAGCATATTTAGCATTCAACCTTTTATTTAATCAATATTCACAAAAACTTATCAAATTCAGCTATATAAATGTTATGCTGCTTAAGCCCGCGCATTATGAGCCGAGCGCATCATGGATTATTGCTTCCTTTCAGCCATCATCCTCTCTTTAATCTTTTCCTCCAGCATCTTCCTGAGCTCGTTTCTTGTTACAAAATTCATCGGCTGCCATATGTCAAGGTAGCGCTCCACCACCTTGAACTCATTTTTGTTGACAAGGTTCTTTATCTCGCTGCTAATAAGCCTTAGCTTGTCCCTGATGTCGATTATCTCTTTTTTAAGCTCCAGGGCATCTTCGTTCAGGAGCTTTATGTCGGCTCTGATGTCCTTGTCCAGCACTATGATACCTTGCTCAGAAGCCTGCAGCCTGTTCCTCAGGTTAGAATACCGTTCCTCAAGAATCCGTAGATTGGCTGCGAGGCTGTTAACATTCTTAGCAATCTTCCCAACCATCTCTATGTCAGCAGTTTGCTTCCTGATATGTTCCTCTGGGAGAGGGGGCTGGGCAGCTACAAAACTCGGGTCAACCATAGGACTGTTGTTTTGCTCTTGTAGTATTTAATATTTTTGGAAATTGCCCGCCAGCGGTGTTCCTCAGCATCATGGCATTCTTTTCGTCAATTGAGAGTCCGTTCAAGTCGAAGTCCAAGTGTGGGACTGAGCAACGAAGTTGTATACAAAGCTTGCTTTGTATGCTCAAAACAAAGTTTTGTTGCGAATGTCGCACCTTCCCCCCGAGGCTTTTTTTAAAGGCTTGTTATCAAAAGATTTATATACCTTGTTTTGAATATTTAGCCTTAGCTAGATTAAGCTATAGACATTCAGAAAAAAGAGGGTGGGTTTAATTGCTTACAGATAAGGGTAAACCAGGGCTTCCTTCAGAAATCGTGAGGGAAGGCGAGGACACGATTCTTAAAATCAATTGCGAGGCGCTAATCACAGTTCCGTCCATAGAGGAAAACCCGAGCCTCATGTCTTATACCATAGACCGGCTGATTGAGAACAAGGCAACCACCAAGATAGTCTTCACCCAGAAAAGGGATTATGAATATGATTATGCCCAGACCCGCTTGCTGCTCGAGATAGCCTTGCTTTATAACAAGTTGATCAGGCAAAAGGACTTATTCAGCTATGAGTCCCTGCGCCTCCAGACTGCTCCTAAGTATGTTGATAGCATCTATAACCAGATCCATAACCTGATATTCGATGTTTTTAAGAAAGATGTTATAACCTGTTATACTGAGCTTAGGAGGCTTCTTAGGCACGAGAAGATACTGGCAGATGCTGAGACAGGAGAAGCAGGCAATGCCCATCGCCTTTACATAAAACTATTGATATACCTCTTGCAGGAGCTTGACAAGACCAGATTGATCACTATTGCCCAGCCATTCATGCCAGGCCACAAGTCCTATGACAGGAGCATCTACACCAAGATATTCACTCCTACGATCAAGCCTGATTTCATGTTCACCAAGCTGATGGCTACTTATCCGAGAGGAGCGGTAGAGCTTGAGAACTACAGTGTCGGAGACACAGAAGTAGTGATTTTTGAGCAAGAAGACGATGTGCAATACCTATATCATATAACCCCTCCTGAGTTCAAGCTCAACGAGGAAGAGTATGAGCTCTTAGACCTGGCTAGGAATATCATTGCAGAGCACAAGCCAACAAGGCAGGAATTCATAGATCCTGCCCGCATGAGAGAAGTCTTCTACAATGTCGGCCATGACCTCTTAGAAGAGCTAGCCAACTTCAGGGGGGTCAAGTTCACTGATGAAAAGCTCCATGAGCTCACCATGATACTCATAAGATATACAGTAGGATTCGGGCTTATAGAAGTATTATTAGAGGATCCTAGGATCCAGGACATAACCTTCAACAGCCCCCCTGGCCAAAGCCCAATTTTTCTAGTGCATCAGGATTATGGCGATTGCAAGACCAATATCATTCCTAGCATCAGTGATGCTGAGAGCTGGGCTTCAAAGCTGAGGATGATTAGTGGAAGGCCGCTCGACGAGGCTAATCCTGTTCTTGATACAGAGATATCCATCCCTGGGGTTGCAAGGGCAAGAGTAGGTGTAATATCTCCTCCTCTCAATCCTTTTGGCATAGCCTATGCTTTCAGGCGCCACCGTGACAAGCCATGGACCCTTCCCTTGTTCATACACCAAAAGATGATTACTCCATTGGCAGCAGGGCTCATAAGTTTTCTGGTAGATGGGAACAGGACCTTGCTAGTGGCAGGAACAAGAAGCGCAGGAAAAACGAGCTTCCTTGGAGCTGTCATGGTAGAGATAATGAGAAAGTACAGGATAATCACAATTGAAGACACCCTGGAGCTGCCTACTGAAAGCTTGCGAAGCCTAGGCTATAATATACAGCCAATGAAAGTTGCATCTGCACTCTCAAAGGGCTCAGCCGAGGTGCCTGCTGACGAAGGCATAAGGACAACGCTAAGGCTTGGAGACTCAGCATTAATAGTAGGAGAGGTGAGGAGCACTGAAGCAGCTGCTCTTTACGAAGCCATGAGAGTAGGAGCACTGGCCAATGTTGTCGCAGGAACCATCCACGGAGACAGCCCTTACGGAGTGTTTGACAGGGTAGTCAATGACCTGAAAGTGCCGAGGACCAGCTTCAAGGCCACAGACATCATAATAGTAGCCAATCCCATCAGGAGCCCAGACGGGTTGCACAGGTGGAGAAGAGTCACCCAGATTACAGAGGTAAGGAAAGAATGGGATGATGACCCCCTAAGGGAGCATGGCTTTGTTGACTTGATGAAATACGATGCCAAGACTGACCAATTAGAGCCAACTGATGAGCTGATTAACGGAGATAGTGATGTCCTGAAATCCATCGCAGGCAATGTAAAGGACTGGGCAGGCAACTGGGATGCTGTCTGGAACAATGTGCTGCTAAGGGCCAGGATGAAAGAAGAGCTTGTCAAGACTGCTGAATCAGAGAAAAACCTGGGCCTATTAGAAGCCAAGTTCGTCATCCAATCCAATGATCACTTCCACAAGATATGCGATAAGGTAAGGGAGAAGACAGGCATCTTGGATGGCGAAAGGATATTTTTTGAGTGGAATGATTGGCTTCATAAGGAGATAAGAAAAGAGAAGTCTAAAGCCGATGAAGAATTAGGTAAATGAAGGAACAAAATAATAGGAATATAACAGGGATAAAACAATGAGTGCAAAAGCGCATGGCCAGTGAAAAAGACCAACTGACACAGCTCAGGGCAAAATATGAAAAGCAGATACAGAAAAGCTTCGGGGAGAAATCAGAGCGAAAAGGCGCTCCTGCCTCTAAACCCTCAGCTGACCAGCCTTTGACTTCAAAGGATTATGACGAGTTCAAAAGGGAGAACCTAGCCCCTCATCTCACCATTTACGAAAAGCTTTGCAACATGTCAGTAAAGCTGTTTAATGTAGAGCCTGACAAGAAAAAGCTGCCAGAACTCGAAGAAGCCATAAAGATATGTCACCTGGACGTCACCCCCGGAGGGGTCACCAGTCTTTCTTTTGTCGCACCAGTCATAGTGGCCTTTGGATTGATTCTTTTCACCTATGTCATACCTTCTTTTCTTGTGCCTGGAAGTGGAAGCATGTTCTTTGTCATATTCGGCCTATTCACTGCGGTTGCATTGATACTCCCCTTGCAGAAAATGCCTTTTTACTTGGCCAACAGCTGGAGGATGAAGGCAAGCAACCAGATGGTCTTATCCGTATTCTATATCGTGACATACATGAGGCATACGAGCAACCTCGAGAGGGCTATAAGCTTTGCCGCAGAGCATCTTGCCCCTCCGCTCTCACTAGACATGAAAAAAGTATTGTGGGATATTGAATCAGAAAAATTTGATTCATTGAAAGAAAGCCTTGATGATTATCTCCAGACATGGAGAAAGTACAATATGGAATTCATTGAGGGAATGCACCTGATAGAGTCCTCGCTCTATGAATCGAGCGAGAGCAGGAGGCTGGATGCCCTTGACAGGGGATTGAAAGTCATACTGGAAGAAACCTATGAGAAGATGCTTCATTACGCCCACAACTTGAAAGGGCCCTTGACCACGCTTCACATGCTGGGCATAATATTGCCTATCCTTGGCATGGTGATCCTGCCTTTGATGGTCAGCTTTATGCCAGAGGTGAAATGGTATCATCTATTTGTGATCTATGACCTTGTGCTACCAATCCTAGTATTCTATTTGGCGAGAAATATTCTCTCGACTCGTCCTACGGGCTACGGGGAGAGCGACATATCAGAGACTAATAATGAGCTAAAAAAATTCAAGTACATACTAATACCAATAGGAAAATCAGAGCTAAGGCTCAGTCCTGCAGTGGTTTCAATAGTAATCTTCACCGTCCTTTTTTTAATAGGCATAACCCCATTAATCATCCATACCCTAGACCCTAACTTTGACCTAGCCTTTGTGGACGATGGCTTTGAGCGAGGAATAAAGGTAATAAATGAGCCCACTCACTCCTCAGCCAGCTTCTACCTCTTGGGCTATAGGAATGAAATATCGAACGGAGAGACCACCAGTAAACTGGTAGGGCCGTTTGGCATCGGAGCGACTGTCCTTAGCATGTTTGTGGTGCTTGCAGCAGGACTAGGCGTGGGGCTTTATAACAGCTTCAGAAGCAAGAACGTGATAAAGATAAGGGAGCAGTCCAAAGCCCTTGAGCAAGAATTTGCATCAGCGCTTTTTCAACTAGGCAACAGGCTTGGAGACGGCCTTCCTGCAGAGATAGCCTTTGGCAAGGTATCAGAAGTAATGGAGGGCTCCCTGAGCGGCAAGTTCTTTGAGCTGGTAAGCATCAACATATCCAAACTAGGGATGAGCGTTGAGCAGGCAATATTCGACGAGAAAAGAGGCGCCCTGGTCTATTACCCATCGAACCTTATAGAGAGCAGCATGAAAGTGCTGGTGGAGAGCAGCAAGAAAGGGCCTACTATAGCAAGCCAAGCCATAATCAATGTCGCAGAGTACATAAAGCAAATCCACCGCGTGGATGAGAGATTAAAGGACTTGATGGCTGACATCATAAGCAGCATGAAGAGCCAGGTAAGGTTCCTCACCCCCGCCATCGCAGGCATTGTGGTTGGCATAACCAGCATGATAACCCAGATCCTGGGTCACCTTGCCATCAGGCTTTCAACCCTGTCATCAGAGGCAAGCTCTGCCAATGTAGGCGCAGGCTCGAGCATACTAGGGCTTTTTGGTACAGGGATACCGACGTATTACTTCCAGATTGTCGTAGGGCTATATGTTGTTGAGATAACCTTCATAATATCTATACTGTTAAACGGCATAGAGAACGGCAGCGACAAGCTCAGCGAAAGGTTTGTTGTAGGAGATAACCTTGTAAAAACAACGATAACCTACATCGTCTTATCATTGATTGTAACTCTCTTGTTCAGTGCCGTGGCAGGCTCGATACTCACTAGTTTCAATACGCCTACATAGATAAGAAAGATTTTGAGGTAAAATAAAATGAAGCTGTCAAGTTCAAACTTCATAAATTTCAAGAAGAACAAAGACATCCCCGGGCTATATGATATCGAGATAAACCATGTGCAGGAGATAAAGAAATATGATTCAGTGGAATGTCATGTTGTGCTTTACCCTTACAGCAGGAGAATAAGCAAGGATGACTATACCTTCAATCCGTTTGAAGAATACATTAAGGATATAACCAAGAACCAGAAATCTGCTTACCAGAAGATAAAAAGTCCGATAAATGAATTCTTCGGCATCTTTCTTGGGATAATAATTCTTTTGGCGTTCTTAAAATATAGGCCAAATGTCTTGATATCAGTGGAATCCATTGTAGGGATTTTTGGCGCTTATTTTATAGGAAAAGATCTCTGGGATGATCTGGAAGGATTTCTCATGAGCATTTCCAAGAATTGGAGAATAAAATATCAGGACAGTTGCTATAGTTACAAATTAGACAAGCACAGTACCTTGACTCAGTACAGCCATTATGCAAAAAAGCAGAGATATGGTAAAAAGGCGCTCATACCAGACAGGATGGAGTTCATAGAACACCACAACTCAAGCACCGCTAGAATGTATTTCACAAAAGAAGATATGAGCCTAGCAGAAGACAATGCGCACCTGTTCTCAATCTCCCTGCAGCCCTGCCTGGTCGGGGAATTCGAGAAGCAAGGTTACCTATTCGGAGTCAAAATTAGCCTTAATAAAAAATTCCTGTTCTTAGAAAATGGCTTTGACCTTTTCCAATCCATAGACAAAGGTAAAAAAGGCTGCCTTGATAATTCTGGCAATTGGCTAAAAGACACAGTTCACTACATGAGACTATTAAGGATTGGCAGAATCAAGCTTTACCTTGAAAAAGGCTTTTGGCCGAACAGAATAATAATCGCTGACAAATAGCTTAGTAGCATGAATGAGTGTGATATGGGCCGGATGGGATTTGAACCCATGACACCACGGTTTCGAGGCGTTGAAAATTTCTTTTCTGCGCGCTTCAGCCGTGTGCTCTCCCAGTCTGAGCTACCAGCCCAATCTTTTTGCTTCGCAAAAAGCTTGATCAAAAGGGTGCTACACTCGCAACCCTGTTGCTCGGTAGCACTTGAGATTTAAAGGGGATTTATAAATCTTTTCTAGCCCTTGGTTCTAGAAGCCTTTGTGGGTTTTGATGTATTTCAATAGCTCTTCAGAAATGAGTGGCTTGCCTCCAACAAGCACATACCTGAAGGGCAGGATAACTGATTCGCCAGGCGCAATGTCAATCTCTACCTCATCCCGGAATTTGAGCTCCTGCATTTTCTTGCCGCCAATGATTTCTTTACACACATAGACTGCATTATCAGTTGGGAACTGCTCCTTGCCTATATTCCTTCGCTCAACTCCTTCCAGCACAAGCTCTTCCCCAGTCCTTTTTCTTGGTGGGTTGTCTCCTAGGATTCCTCCAAATACCAGGCAATCAAAGCTCTTGGTATCCTTTGAAGTAAGGGTTTTCCCTGCTTCAGGGTCAAGCACGCACATCTTTTCAAATCTAAGCCTAGATATGCTCTTAGTATGGCGCTCGCCAAAAAGGCTTAGCTTTTCAGCTTGATTTTTGTTCAGGTTAGTGAACACAAGGTTTTCTTTGCCTACAATTCTTGATATGTGCTCGTATTCTAGAAAGCACCACTTGTAAAGCCTTTTTTCCATGTGCTCGATTATGTATTTCATCTTTTATCACGCCATTATCTTTATCAGATTACTTCCTGATTTTTAATAAGAGAATCCATAAGCCTTTTTTAAGTATTCCTTTACCATCCTGTGGCTGTTGAAATAGGCAGCATTCCTTATGGCTCCGCGCATCCTCTCAACATAGTCGTCAGGGTTGCTTGCGTCAGGTATTACCTGTTCTTTTAGCACCTTGTAGAAGTCTTTCATGTCTGCGTGGTCATCGCTTTTCCACCTGTTCTCATGCGTAGGCTCAGCTCCTATCTCCCATACTCCTTGCCTTACCCTTTGTTTTTCTCTGCCGATCTTTTCCACCTCAACCACCCAGCCATCAAGAGTTGAGGCAGTAGGCACGCCATTATGCGCTGCTTTCATCCCAGAAGTCCCTGAAGCTTCATGAGGTCTTCTTGGCAGGTTAAGCCAGGCATCGCTCCCTTGAGTCATGAGCATTCCGACTGCCATGTTATAGTCCTCAATAAAAGCTGCGTTCATCCTGCCTCTGAGTGTTGCTGCCTGGTGCAACACATATGAAAGTAAGTCAGCTGCTGGCCCATCCCTTGGATGGGGTTTGCCCGCATATACTGGCTGGGCTTTTCCATTGCAAGCGTCAATAAGGGCCTCTTTGTCCCAGAAAGGCAATCCTGCTCTTTTGTACTCTGCGATCCTTCTTGCAAATCCAATGGTCACAAGGTTTGGTTCAAGCTCGGTTCCTAGCACGTTATGACCTGAGTTTACAAACTCAATCAATCTTGCCTTTGCCTTTGCATGGGCTTCCAGCAGGCTTGAGCTAGGAATCTTTTTCTCTTCCTTTAGAAGCTCAGGATTATGCCTCCAGCCAGGGATGTGCTTGTCATAAATCTTTTGGAATTCTGGAGAAGCCCACGTGAATGAGTGAGCGCCATTAGTAATGTAATCAATCTCATGGCCAGGGAACATCTCCTTTGACACTTGGCCATGCATCTTTGAGACGCCATTAGCATACCTGCTCATGTTAAGGGCGAGCAAGGTCATGTTCAGCATGTAATCCCCTGCTAGTGCTTCAAGGTCAAATCCTTTCTCATAGCCTCCCATCATGGCGCTTACTTTTCCGTAATGGAACCTGTCGTGGCCAGCAGGCACAGGTGTATGGGTAGTAAAGACAGTCTTGTCCTTTGCCTTTTGTTTTCCATAGGTCCTCATCAATTCAAGGGTTGCAAAAGCCCCATGGCCCTCATTAAGATGAAACACTTCTGGCAAAGGGAACTTCTCAGGATATTTCTTGTTGAGCAAGTGGAGCATCCTGACCCCGCCAATGCCCAGTATCATCTCCTGGGCTATGCGCCAGTAGCTGTTATCACCGCATTCTTGCTTGTAGAGCCATTGGGTTATCTCCTCATCCCAGCAAGGGTTTCCAACCACATTTGTAGCAAGATAGATTATTGGATTGGTAAAGCCTGTGATGCCTTTCTGCTCGTAAAGCCAAGCTTTCACTTTCACATCCCTGCCCTCAATGTTGACTTTCACCACTTCATCAAGCTCAACCATGTGCTTTTGAGGCTCGTACTCTTGGGGAAGAACTGATTGCCTGTTGTTCTCAATCTTTTGCTTGAAATAGCCTCGATTATAAAGAAGTGACACTCCGATTATCGGGGCTTCCATGTCTGAGGCTGATTTCATGAAATCTCCTGCAAGCACCCCAAGGCCTCCAGAATAAGTTGGTATTTCAGGTTGCACTCCTATCTCCATGCAGAAATATGCTGCTGTAGGCTTGTCAACACTGCCTGGTTTATCTAAGCTCAAAACTCACAACCTCCTGTTAATCACTGTTGAAATGTTATTTAGATATCAATCTTATTTAGACATCACTCAGTTGAAGGATTTGATTTCTCTTCAATCTTATTATCCTGTGAATTATCATTTATTGTTTTATTGCTCTCAGCGTCGCTCTCGGTTTTTTTCTTATTTTTACCTTCCTTAAGAGCAGGGCTTTTTATCTTGTCAAAAGATTTTTCTCCCTTAAGCAAGGCAGTGATGATTTTTTTCAGCTCACTGACCTTCACTCTTACCTGCTTTTCGCTGTCCCTGTCCCTTATGGTGACTGATGCGGGCTTTTTCTCTAGCGTCTCAAAATCAACTGTTACGCAATAAGCAGTACCTGCCTCTGCAGCTCTTAGGTAACGCCTACCAATCTGGCCAGCCTCATCGTAGAGACACACCAAGTCCTTGCTCAAATCATCATATACCTTCCCGGCCTTCTTTACCAGCTCGTCCTTTTTCATCAAAGGAAACACAGCAACAGGTATCGGGCTGATAAGGTAAGGGATCCTGAAGACAGTCTTGCCTTCCTCTTTCTCTTTCTTGTCATAAAAAGTGTCAAGCAATGCGAATACAGGCCTGTCAGTGCCAAAAGCAATCTCAAGCACATGAGGGATGTATTTCTGTCCTGTAGCCTCATCATGGGCTTCAAGGGTTGTGCCGCTGAACTTGGCGTGCTGCTTAAGGTCATAATCTGTCCTGTCATGCACCCCGCACATCTCTACCCAGCCAAAGCTCTTGGTAATGATTTCAACATCCCAGGCATCATCTGCATAAAAGGCTTTCTCATCAGGGAAATGCTGTCGCATCCTAATCCTCTCTTCGGGGATGCCGATATTCTTGAATAGCTTGTAAGCAACTGTGATGGTCCATGCATAGGCCTGGCTCTTGAACAACCCTTTCTTTAGTGCATCACTCACCTTTACTTTTGGCACTTCCTTGTTCTCTTCCTGGCTCTTATAATCCCATAGTGGAAGCTCATCATTTTTCACACTCTTGTATTTAGGGAAATCTGCCTTCAGCTCTTTCTTGATGAATAGTTGGGCTTCTGCCTGGGTGAATTCTCTCATCCTGACAACGTGCTGTCTCGGGCTTATCTCATTCCTAAACGCCTTGCCAATCTGGAACACCCCGAACACTGGCTGTTTCCTAAAGAAATCAGTAAACCTCATGAAAGGAAGATAAGTTGTGGTGGCGGTCTCAGGCCTGTTATAGGCTTCCTGGTCAATTCCTACCGTAGTTTTCATCATGAGGTTATGCTTCTTGACCTCAGGAGCAAGCTCTCCCCCGCAGCTAGAGCACTTGATCTTTTTTTCTGCTATGAACTTCAAGTACTCTTCTGGCTGCTTGAAATGCTTGGTCTCAGGATAATCACCTAGCAAATGGTCAAGCCTGAAATTAGCCTTGCACTTAGAGCAAGTAATGATGGCGTCTGTGAATCCGCCAAGATGGCCTGAAGCTTCCCAGACCTTTCGCTCCATGATAATCGGGCATTCAACCTCAAAGAATTCTTCTGCCTGCAATGTCTTGCGGATAGCATTCTCAACATTGTTCTTAAGAAGCTTTCCTAGCGGGGCATAGGTGTAGAATCCTGCTGTGCCTCCGTAAATCTCAGGCTCCGGGCCCCAAATATAGCCTTTTCTCTGCATAAAGCTCGTAAGTTCCTGCAAAAATTCCCGGCTTCCCTTATCATCCCCTGCCATAGACGATAATAGTGATAAGTGTTTTATAAAGTTATTGATAAAAAGATAAAAATAGCTAAGAAATAAGCTATGATTCTATCTGGCCATCCACTCAACCTGCTCATTGTCAAGCTCAAGATAGGCTGTGAGCCTCTCTGCCTCTTTCTTGCTCTTTTTGAAAACAGGCTTGAGGTAGGGCAGGGTGTCTTGCAAAGCCCTTTTCTTGCTGGTGTGGGTCTTGTCAGCAATCTTTTCTGCAATAGCCTTCTTTTTTAGGTTTCTTTGTTTAGCTATCCAAAGTTTAAGGATTCTTGTGGTGGGTTTGTAAGATATGAAGCTCTTGTATTTCTCGTCCTTGGCAACTGCCACTCCTGCGCTGAGCAGGTTGTAGCAGTAAACATAGAAGCGGAAATGTTGCCACCTGATGATCCTGCCTTTGAACACATCTGCCTTGCTAAGAGCATCAAAGCCTCTTGCTAGGTCTGCTGGTCTGGTGTACTCATATGGCAGGTTTTCTTCCATCCACAGGAATATCTTGTCAAGGTCTTCATTAACATTGTCAAAAGCCTTGAGAGCAACCTCTACGTCAGTTGTCTTGAGGACCTTTACAAGAGCCTGGATTATGCTTTCAGTCCTGTCACGCTCATTATTCATTGCCTCGACTTCTTTTCGCGTCAGTTTCTTATCATTAGCTGCAAGGCTTTGCAAGTCATTGATAGCAGCTCTCATGTCCCCTCCTGAGCTCCTGGAGAGCATGCTGAGGGCTTCCTCGTCATAGCTAATCTTTTCCTCCTTGCAGATTTTCTTGAGATAGTTAAGGATGCTGGTGTAAGGCCTGGTCTTGAACTCAAGCATGACTGCTTTTTTCCTTAGGCTAGAAAGCTTCTCAACATAAGGGTCATTGGCAACAAGGATTATCGGGAAAGTGCTACTTTCAACAAGCCTCTGGATGGCCTGAACCCCTCCTCTGTCCTCTCTTCCAGCAATTCCGTCAAGCTCATCAACCAGGATTATCTTGCTCTTGAAGAACAAGCTCATCTGCTTTGAAGCATTGCCAAGGAGCAAGTCAATTTGGTCAGCATTCCTTGTGTCGCTGGCATTGATCTCAATCAGCTCAAGATCGAGCTCATGAGCCAAGGCATAGACGCTGCTAGTCTTGCCCCCTCCGCTCTCACCATACAGAAGCAAAGCTTTTCCTTTCTTGAAATGAGTGATGAACTTCCTTAGCTCCTCAATAGCGCTGGCATGACCTTCAATGTCTGCTAGCCTCTTAGGGTTATATTTTCTGGTCCAAGGCACGAAATCAGTAGGCATAAAAGCTGAAAACTGAGTGTAATTTATTAAGTTTGCCTAAAGAGCCTTGATTTTCTCAAAACCTTTTTAAACCCCAACCCAAGCCTAAACCTTAAAACCAGTATAGGTGATAATATTATGATTGAATACGGAGAGTTCAAGGGCAACAAGATGATAATAATGAAAAGAGATGAGAATGACAAGTTCCCATTCCAATTCGGCAAAGGAAAAGCCAAGTTAATCGTAGAGAACTACGAGGCAATAAAGGCATTTGCTGAGGAAGAATAATTATTTGATTTTCTTTTTTATTTCTTATTTTTCTTAATTTTATATAAAATTACTAATAGTATTACAATCAATCCAGCAATCGCTATGTAAAATATAAGCATAGGAGTATTTCCTTGAGAGATTGCGAGCGCAGGTGAAACTGACCATGATAATTGAATAGTACTGTAATCTAAGCCCTTGCGAACCTGAAGCTGTACTGTTGGTGATGAATAGCTAGGGAGAAGACAGGCAATCTGCTCTTCAGGACCTTCATGGTAATTGATGTAACCAATTATGAGCGTTTTGCCATCGTACGGAGGGTATATTTCTATGGTTGCGCCATTTGGAATATCGAAAGAGCTTGTGTGAACATACTCAAACATTGTTGGCATCTCAGTCCTGGCTGTGCAGGACTCAAACCCTGAAATCGTTATGATGTCTTGGCAAGAACTGGTAATTTTAGGGATGGTTCCGCATGCGACCGAGTCTGTGAAAACACACGATGGTAATCCATTATTAAATGGTGATTCATCATCTATATACACTCTTCCTGATGGACAACCAGCCAATACAAGAGGAATTAAAACTATCAATGTTGTTATTAAAATGACAAATCTCATTACAGAATATATTAGTGGATGAGCTATATAAAATTATCGCGGGAACCATTTATAGAAGTTCATTTGGTCGTTCTGTATTTAACACCGATAGTGAATACGGCTGCCGGGAATCGAACCCGAACCAAGAGCTCTTTTCATGAAAATGAAAAGTCTAGGACTTTTCAGTTCTCATATGGGAAGCTCCGATCATACCACTAGACCACAGCCGTATGGCTAGCAGAGAAATAAGAGCCTATTATAAATTTTTTCTTAGAATCTTAGGATAACGCCTAAGCTTTGGCTTTCTTTTTTCTGGATTGGGAAATCCTGGCTATGATTACGAGGATTGCCATGATTATCAGCATATAAATGGCGTTGATTGCCCTCTCGCTCTGCGCGCTCTTGAAAATCAGGACGTAGAGTGCAGCTATCACATAGATTATCAGGAAGAGCGCTGTCACGAACTTCCCAAGCTCAGCAGGGGGTATGTCTTCCTTGCTCCCTAGCCTGGTATTGGCTACGCCTTGCAGCATCATCATCACTGCAAGTATAAAGGTTAGGACTATGAAGGCTTGTATCACAAAATTAGTGGTTATGGTTGAATATGACTTTATCTGGAGGCCAGTGATCATTTGCTCATTGCTAGGGGTCAAGCCGGTGTTGTAGAACACTTTGCTTAGGGTCATGTCTGTCGCATCATATAGCTTGCTTGCATGGGATGAGAGTATGTCATAGCCTATCATGCAGGCGAATATTAGCATCAGCCCCAAGGAGATCTGCACATAGCCAACTGACCTTTTCAGATTAACCATTGATAACATGGCCTTTAAACCTAGGGATATTTAAATGTTTTCAATAACTTTTTATAGCCCTGGGAATTCCTCTCAGTCCATGATTATAGGAGTTGTTGGGAAAGCCAATGTGGGCAAGAGCACGTTCTTTAAGGCTACTACGCTGGCCAATGTTGAGATAGCCAACTATCCTTTCGTGACTATCAAGCCTAACCATGGCATGGGCTTTATCAGGATTGAGTGCGTTGACAAGTTCTTCAATGTGCAGTGCAACCCTCGTTTAGGTTACTGCGCTGACCACTACCGTTTTGTGCCTACTGAGCTGATAGATGTTGCGGGCCTTGTGCCTGGAGCTCACGAGGGCAAGGGCATGGGAAACCAGTTCCTTAATGACCTTAACCAGGCAGACGCGCTCATCCATGTGATTGATGTGAGCGGCAGCACTAATGCCAATGGCGAGCCAGTTAAGCCTTTATCCTATGACCCTGCCAATGATATGAAATTCCTTGAGATAGAGCTTGACCATTGGTATCATGGCATATTAAAAAAGGGTTGGGAAAGGCTTGCACGCCAGATCCAGCAAGAGCAGTCACTAGTGCAAAAAGTATTGGCAAAGCAGCTCGGAGGGCTAGGTGTGGATGAAGATCTTATGAAGCTTGCATTGAAAGAGACAAATTTGACTGATAAAGTCGTCATTCATTGGACAGATGATGACCTCTTCAGGCTCTCAGCTTTCCTCAGGAAGAAGACCAAGCCAATGATCATTGCTGCAAACAAGATTGATGTGCCGGGAGCCTATGATAACTATGAGCGGCTAAAAAAAGAGTTTCCTGACAGGATGTTTGTGCCTTGCAGCGCAGAGTCAGAGCTAGCATTAAAAGAGGCTAACAAGCACGGCTTGATAAAATACATCCCGGGGGATAAGACTTTCACCATAACGCCAGAAGGAGAATTAAAGCTTTCAGATAAGCAAAAAACAGCGCTTAATTTCATTAAGTCTAATGTCCTTGAAAAGTATCCTTCCAACACAGGAGTGCAGCAGGTGCTTAACACAGGCGTTTTTGAGCTTCTCCGATTAATCACTGTTTTTCCAGGAGGAGTCAATAAGCTGGCTGACAAGGATGGGAACGTGCTTCCAGACTGCTTCCTCTTGAAAAAGGGCAGCACAGCGCTTGACTTTGCCTTTAAGATACACACAGACCTAGGCAATAACTTTGTCAAGGCCATTGATGTGAAGACCAAGAGGGCGCTTGGCAAGGAGCACATACTGCAGAATAATGATGTCATAGAGATAATCACGAGCAAATGATAAGCTGATTCTTTGAATATTAAGGGAAAAATAAAAGAATATTTGGTGCTCAAGCAACAAAAACCTTTTTGGTTTTTGAGCTGACAAGAGCCTTTTTGTTCTTGGCACGCAAAAATAGTATTTTGCTGTGACTGCAAGGTAGTCAACACCGCACAGGCTTTTACTCCTTCTTTCTCACTAGGCCGTACTTTTCCAGGACTCCCTTGTAATTCTTGAAATCGTTACTAGCTTTGAACTCCCGTTTTTTACCCGGGGGCAGCTCATTAAGCCAGGTGTGCATGTTCTTTAGCACTTCTATCACGTCCTGGTCAAGCACAGGAACATCCTCAATTTCTTCTTCAGGCGTATCAACAGCATCATCTATGCGTTTTCTCTTAAAGACATTAATCTTGCTGAAAAAGCCCGTCAGCATGCTCTCTCGCTTTTCTATCAGCTCTTCCTCTTCCTGCTTAATCTCCTTGGCTTCTTCTTCCTTTTCCATGATTTTCTGCTCAGTATCCTCTATGTCGTCTTCCATTGCTCTCAGCTTAGCCATATCCTCAGGGCTCAAGTCTTCTGTGTGCTCTGCCTCCTTGATCATGCCTCTCCTGAAAGAGAACAGCTTTCCTAGGAATCCTGGCTGTTTGTATTCGACTTTGACTTCTCCAGGCCCAACTTCAGGCACCAGCTCTGCTTTTTTCTTCTGGCTCAGGAACTTTATCCTAAAGCCCTTCTTTTCCATAGACCTTCTCTTGCCAATATAACCCATCAATTCTCTATTGAAATCCTTTTCTGCTATTTTGACCACCTCTAAAGCATTAAACAGGCTTAGATTAGGATTAAAGTATTTATAAAACTTTCTTAGAAAAGAATAAAATGGGGACGGAGGGATTCCCGCCAAGCCTTTAGCGAAAGCCTTGAGGGAAAAGTGCGGGTGCGAGCTTGATAAGAACCCGCACTAAGTACAATCAAAGCGAAACATGAGCTTTGTATTGTACTGACGTACTTTTGCCAGCCATCAGAAATGCAGAACATTTCTGGGGCTCCCAGAAGTTTTTAACTTCTGTTAGCTTTTGCTATGAAAACTCAGGTGTTGCTAAATAGTGGATGGGTTTATCTCACCCCGTATTTAAATTAAACGATTTTTGACCTTTTCCCGAGGTCATGAGTCGTTTAATCCAACCGTAAGGTTAGCATGAGATACAAATTACCATTCTGGCACAAAAGCCTTAAAAATGTCATACATTGAGCCATCAATTCCTTTGTAGTGCCCTCTTTCTATAGGAATCTTTGCTTCCTCTGCAGGAGTACATCCCAACGAACCGTGTCGTCTACCGAAATTAAGATATGCTATTCGAAAGACCTGACTCGCCCATATAGAATTCATTTTTATCATTCTAAATGTATTCTTGTATGGTCGTTTAAGTGTCATAATAGGTCGTTCAATGGAGTTGTTCTTGCCATTGAATTCTTTCAAACTGTAAAGAGATTTGGTTAATTCTGCGTGATAAACATGATTTTTACCAGCGTCATTAATCGGATCATTATATTGATTTTCGACGGCTTTGAATTCGGAATCAGACATAATGGAGTCGGGACGAGGGAGAACTTTCATTTTTTCAAAAAAATTATATTGTTCAATTAGTGATTTACTTTGGGCAAAATGCCACCCCATTAACATTCTAGTATCATTATCACTCATTAAGAACTCATAAACTTTTGGATGCATCATATTAATCTTAAGTTTCCTTAGAATGTGGGTAGTATTATCAACGAATCGTTCTGGTGAGTATTGACCCTTTTTAATAAGAGCAATCATCCCTTTTTCCACTGGTTTTGCAAAACGTATTTTCCAACGATAAATGGTTGACCTGTATTTTACTTGGTTATATTTTGCGGTTTCATCTCCTCCTGCGGCAGTTTGTGTGTACCAATACAAACTATTTGCTATAGTTTCCTTAGTGTATCTGCACTTCCCGTACGTATTTTTATGAGTAAATGTTTTTCCGCATTTGACACACATGAATCTTCGACGAGGTACCTTTTTGGGGATAAATGCCTTGAGATTTTTTATTTTTATGCCTTGATTAGTGAGCTCCAGGGCATCTTCTAATGGCACTCTGTTTTTTTCTTTAGGCTTGGCGTAGACCATATTACAACCATACTTAACTACCTGATCAGACTGGCAATATTTGCAAATCATTCTTTTTTTCATTCTTTTTTTTCCTCTTTTTTAGGGTCAAACTTCTCGATTTCTTTTGTAAGATAATATAGAGCATCCATTACACGGATAAATGATGTTGACAGATAATCCCACTCTGCGAGACGATTTTTATCAAACAACGCAGAAACTTGGTTCTTGTCAAGTGAGATTTTATTGAACTCCTTTATCTGCTTGACTCTCCAATACATATTATAAAAATATTCCGAACTGGGAGGAACGTCTTTTATATCTGGAAGAGGGGTTCTCTCCAAGTAGTCCCTGATTCTTTTCATTTTAAATCTGAAATCGCTTTCGGGATTGAGTAATTCTTCTTGTATATCAACTATTCCTTTGAACTTTCCGCTCTTGTCAGTGAGATTAGGTACAACGATATTGTGGACCGCCGCTCTAGCTTGAATTATATTTAAGAAATCTTTTCCCCAGACATAGAGGCGGAACTCCTTCTGCTCTCTTATCAAGCTAAAGAAAGCTCTTAATATTTTTTCTTCAGACATACCTTCAAATTTCTCTATTAGCTCCCCCTCTCTAGACACAATTATGGAATAAATCTCCCCAATCGGCTGTTTATAACTGGTCAGCCAAACATCAACTATCAAATCTATTGATTTCTTGTCTTTCATTGGCTTGAATTTTGATAAGACATACTCATCTAGCCTCCTCAAATGGTTAAATTTGCATATATATTCATGGTACCACGGGAACAAACCCTTTATTTGTGTTATTTTAGTGTTTGATAGGATTTCTTCTTTCAGATTTGACAGTTCGGTTATCAATGGAATTTTATCCAGTTTAAGGTCATACATTTCTCTTCTGCAGCTCTTGCAGTAGTAAACATTTAAGGCAGGGTTTTCAGCAACCTTTTTTGTATCATTAGAACCGCAAACAAGGCAAACAACATTTTTGCCAGTGAAGTGAGTATTGTCATTCTTACAATAGTACCTTTGCTGACCTGATTTAGATACTCCTGACTTCAGTGTATTGTAGGAGCCACACTTTGGGCATGCCTCGCGTAATATAATTGGTGTGCGATTTAGAGCAGATATTTCTTTGAACTTAGCTGCACAACGTTTACAATAGAAGAAGGGTAGTCCATTTTTCTTAGTGCTTACAACATATTCTTGTTTTCCGCATTTAGGACAAGGGGGGTATTGTCTCCTGTCCAGTCTTTTTTTGGACGTTGTTAAATAGCTACGTTGGCATCGATAACAATAGTACTTCGGCTTTTTATCTTTGTGCCCGCCATCTCCTTTACGGTGTACTTGATCAGTCAGACCACATTCTGGACATGGCAATTTTGGCTCTTTTGGAATTTTAGGGATTGGAACGATTGTGCTTATTCTAAAGCCTTTTCCGCAGGTATTGCATATATAGCAACTGGCAGTCTGTCCGTCTTTGTTATAATAAGTTCTATGAAATGTATAAAAAATAGAGCCGCAGTGAGTGCAGCAGATATCCTTTTGTACGATGTTATTGTTCATATTGTTGCTTCACCTTTTTCTTTTAATGGCTCACAAAGTAGAATGGGATTGATTGGGCGCTCAACTTGTTCCTGGACTTTCTTAAGAATAATTTGAAACAGGAACCATGTTAAATCAGCATCTTCAGTTAATTTTTTTGTTAAGCCCCGAATTGGTCTTTCCAAAAGCTTGATGTAGTGACTTTTGGAAAAATTACTTTTGCAGAACTGGTAGTTTGCTTTGCGACCATAGTCAACAAGTCTATTTCTTCCTGGAAAAATTGGCAGTATATACCTTAAGTCAATCGTGTTCTCGTTTAAATAAGTAAAGTCATATCCTTTTTTTGCTCCTCTTTCTATTAGGATACGATTATCATGCAAAATTCCATTAAAGGAGATGCCTATAGATGATTTGTCTCTTGTAGCTTTGAAAAACTGTTCAAAAGCATCTTCTTCACGCAGACCGCACAAAGGTTTTGAAAAGTTTTCATTAACTACTGAAATGTAGGTCACTTCAGTCTTATCTGCATCAAATCCTAGATTACTGCCTGCTTTTCCCTTATTGCCAATGTCATATGCATAGATTCTCTTGCCACTCAGTATGGCATTCTTTAGTTTCATGAATTCCCAATCTCTTAGGCTACTTTCTTCTATTTTCTCCTCAGTATTTGATCCGATTCCTGCAAAATGTGGAAGCGGATTGTTTTGATGAGGAAACGCTACATCTGCAGATTGGTTTACGAAGGCTTCAGTCAAATTCACACCTCATATTGAACGCGGGCATATTGACTTAAACGGTCAAATTCTTTATTTATGCATTCCCGAACGAATTCGTCCACTGATGTATTGCCTTGAATGGCGCAGAGATCACGCAATTCATGCATTTTCTTCCCTGATAAAACAATTTTTATCACAGTATTTTTTTTATTCATTTTCTTTACCTCCAGCTTATTTTCTTCACACTTTTTATTTACCTTTAGTGCATACACTGTTGGAGAACACTGTGTTTAAATAATTTTCGATTGCTTGTCCAGTGTGTATACACTGGTGGCAAATAAAAAGATTTATAAATAGAAACAATTTAATGAGTTAAATGGCACAAAATAAACCTGCAAATGAACAAGTAAAAGACTATGCAAGAAGATTGATCGGTTACAAAACTATCGAGGATATTGATGAATATATCAATAGTCCATCTTTTACTATCTTGGCATGTTATTCTAAGATAGGAGGTGATAAGAAGTCTCTGGTAGTTAGAATTCCTGTAGCAATATCAAAAAATTTTCGAATAAAAAAGGGTCAATACATGAAATTTTATGGTAATATAAAACCTCCAACAAAGCTCATAATAACTGTACCTCAAGGGATTACTAGAGAAAGAGCAAGAAAATTAACAGTTACATTTGAAGATCAACGAGGGAAAAAAATTTT
>Ga0315286_10000879_pt1 | contig 26332 bp, 27 predicted proteins | sample YL17G10_0_MG_FD_205038 | JGI IMG/M metagenome (GOLD analysis project Ga0315286, IMG submission 205038) | Sediment microbial communities from Yellowstone Lake, YNP, Wyoming, USA - YL17G10_0 | ecosystem: Environmental > Aquatic > Freshwater > Lake > Sediment | place: USA: Wyoming | collected... | reverse complement strand
CTTCGGCTAAAAGCATATAAGGAGAAACTCTCCTTAAAATACCTTTCTTTGCTTTATAAATACTACAATAAATTAGCCCTCTTTTAGCATCAATAATCGGCACAATAGAAGTAACGGCTCCCGCAGCACCTCTGGCTAATATATCTAATGTCGATATCCCCACTATGGGCTTGTTCAGGGACCAACTTAACCCTTTTATAGTACTCAAGCCTACGCGCATGCCGGTAAAAGAACCCGGGCCTAAGCCACAAGCAAAATATTCTACATCATCTATGTGCCAGTTCAAGGCATCTAACACTCTTTTTATGGTAGGTACAAGTAGAGCCGAATGTTTCCTATCTAACTCCAAATTATATTCATATATATTGACTCCATCATAAGCACCCAAACATAAAAACTTAGTAGTAGTATCAATGCCTAATATTTTCATATTATATTTTAAATAAATATTGTGATTACACAGATTAAATTTCAGATTACACAGATTAAAACATTTCCGAAAAAAATATGTGTAATCTTTTTTTCCCGCGAAGCGGGATCCCGCAAAGCGGGAAAAATCTATGTAATCAGAGGCCTCCGGATATCTTTTTCAGAGGCCTCAATAATTCTTTATAATGAATTCCTCTTGCGCTAAATTTAATCAGTCTCTCTGAATTCGCCTTAATGAATAATTCTATCTTTAAATATTCTTTAGGTAAAAGATAGCTTAGCCTATCTGCCCATTCAATTACAGTTACGGCCGTATCATAAAGATAATCTTCGTATCCTAAGGCAAGGATATCTTTCTCGGTTCGCAGCCTATAGAGATCAAGGTGATATAAGGGTAATTTAGCCTGCGGGTATTGGCGGATAAGCACAAATGAAGGGCTGATAACCGCACTTCTTCTAATTCCCAAACCCCAGGCAATTCCTTTGGTCAAAACGGTTTTACCTGAACCCAGCTCGCCAAATAGACAAACAATATCACCTTTTTGGAGATTCCTTGCAATTGCCTTACCTATCTTCAATGTATCATTTACCGATTCAGATACTACTTTCATCTCAATACCAGGGACGGTTCTCAACTCGTTCTTAAAGTGTCCCCTTATCGGGGACACTTCTCCTTTGACTTAAGAACCGTCCCTAAGTTTTAGAAGTGCGTAAAACCTCGTGCTGGAATCATCTTTTCTTTGCCTATCCTATCAATCATTCTTAAACCGTATCTTTTTGCCGTAACCTCTCCAATGGGTTTAAAATTAATCAGCCTTTTCGCGTAAAGTTTTTTTGCTTCTTTAGATGACAGAGTAAAAAGTAATTCAAAATCTTCGCCCATATACAGCGCATCCTTGGAATCACGCGCCTGCTTACTTAAAGGAATTAAGTCTTCGTGGATGAGCGCACCGGCCTCGCTTTCTTCTAAGATATGGCCTAAGTCTTGCGCCAGGCCGTCAGAGATATCAATCATCGCATTGACCTTAAAGTTTTTAACTAGAAATCGTGCTTCCTTTATCCGTGGGATAAAATTAAGATGCTTTCCCCTAATTGCACCGCCTAATTCACCAGTTACAAATATAATATCTCCTTTTTTTGCACCGCTTCTTAAAACCAAATGTTTCTTCTGTACAACACCCAACATGCTCACATCAATCGTCAATCGCGGGGCGCTGCTTAAGTCTCCGCCTACAATGTTGATCTTATATTTCTTGGCTATATCAAGCATGCCCTTAAAAACTGCGTCTATAAATTCCACAGAAGTTTTTTTGGGCACGCCTAACGAGATGAGACAATAATGCGGGATACCGGCGCAAGCAGCGATATCGCTAACCGACACTGCCAGAGATTTTCTACCGATTAGATAGGGCAAATCGTCATGCCTAAAATCCACGCCCTCCACCAGCATATCGCAGGTAAAAAGCAGATAATTATCTTGGTCAAATTTTATCACCGCGCAGTCATCGCCCGTGCCTTTGATAACCGAGGAATCAAGTTTGATTAATTTTTTAAACCTTTTAATCAAGCCAAACTCGCCTATTTTAGTTAAATTAGTCATGTTTAGGATTTAGATATTGGGATTTAGGATTTAAGTTCATTTTAAAATAATCCTTCTAATATTCTCCCTATACGGCGGCCTAATAATTCCTTTATCTGTAATAATAGCGCTGATAAAATTATTTGGCGTTACATCAAAAGCAGGATTGAATACCTTCACTCCTTTTGGCGCGATAGGACGCTTAAAAAACAACTCGGTAACCTCTTCTGGTTCTCGCTCTTCAATGGGAATATCTTTACCGGTTTTAATCGCCAGGTCAAAAGTCGATGCTGGTGCAGCAATATAAAAAGGAATTTTATGATATCGGCTTAAGACTGCTAAATTATAAGTGCCAATTTTATTAGCGGCGTCACCATTACCAACAACGCGGTCCGCACCGGCAATGACCTTATTAATCTTGCCTTGCTGCATCAATGTGGCGGCCATACTGTCGCAAATAAGCGTCACCTCAATACCCTTTTTCCTTAATTCCCATGTTGTAAGACGGGCTCCTTGTAACATCGGCCTGGTTTCACAGGCAAACACCTTTAAATTTTTCCTTTCTTCTTTTGCCCGATAAATAACCCCTAAGGCAGTGCCATAATCAATAGTAGCCAAGATACCCGCATTACAAATAGTCAATATCCTATCTTTATTTTTAATCAGTTTCGCGCCATAATTGCCTATTTTACGACAAGCTACCCTATCTTCCTCGACTATCTTTTGCGCTTCCCTAAAAATAACTTTCTTTATCCTGGATATGGGCTTGTCTCTATTTATAAACGCGACACTGCGTATTCTCTCTAAGCCCCAAAAAAGATTTCTTGCCGTAGGCCGGCATAAGCCTATATAATCAATCACCCTATCTATTTCTTTTTTAAATTGAGAAAAAATCTTGGCCCTTGAATTCTTAATACCCAGATATACGCCTAAACCAGCGGCCGCGCCCAATGCCGGAGCGCCCCGTATCTTCATTTTCTTTATTGCCTGCCATAAGGCCTTTAAATCTCGGATATAAATATATTCCAACTTTCCAGGTAGTTTATTCTGGTCGATAATCTTTATCTTGTTATTGCGCCATTCTATGGTCCTGATGTTCATAATTTATCTTCTCCTAATTTCGGACAATTTTGGCTTCGATTGATTTTATATGTTCAATTACCTGCTTTCTTATCTGGTCACAGCAGCCGGGTTTTAATAGCTCTAATACTTTTTGGTATGCTGCTTTTGCCCCCTGGTAATCCGAAAGGTTTATTAACGCATCAGCTAAGTTATCGTAGGTTACTGCCCTATTGGGTTCCAGCTCAAGGGCCTTTTTAAAACATTCTATGGCCTGGGTATGCTGGCCTATATTATTTAACAGCCAGCCTTTATTGTGATAAATAGTAGCGTAATCCGGCTCTACCTCAATCCCTTTATCAAAATAATAAAACGCTTCCTCGATTATGCCTAATTCAATCATGCATAGCGCCCGGTCATTGTAGGCGGCGCCGTCATGGGGATTATATTTTATGGCGGCATCAAAATGCTCAATGGCAGTAGTGAAATTTTCATTCAATAATTCAATCTGGCCTTTAAAATATTCAATTTCGCCTGACAGGCCCTTTGCCTCTGCCTGCCGCAGTCCTTCATCGGCAAGCTTGACTGCTTCCTGATGCGTGCCATAAGTAATTGCTTCATCTAATGTAATCCTTAACTGGCTAAATTCGCTGTTTCGGTTCATAGTCCTAACATTTTTGCGAAAATACTCTTTTTTACTTTTATTGCCGAATTGGGACAAGCCTCCTGACAACAAAAACAAGATATGCATTTTGAATAATCAATGGCTATTTTTTCTGATTTAATACTTATGGCCTGATTAGGACAGGCATCAATACAGGCGCAGCAGGGAATACAATTTTTATATTCAACTTTAGGCAAAAAACGGATGAATTTTTTAACGGTTTCAATAATTGGCCGCGGAATCTTTTTGATTATTGAGGTTGTAGGCAACTGAAAAGGTTTATCCATAGCATATTCCAATTGCTCGCCGAGAATATCGATAGAGTTGATATCGGCCGCGCCTAAACCCCTCCTGGCTGCTTCTTTTGTGGTTAATATATCCAAAGGTTTAAGCCCCATAATCAAAGCCAGGACACTATCTAAAGCCACGCAATCCGAACCTGCGATTAATAAATTCGACTGCCTTAATTTGCCGCTGGTTGCCGGGCCATCTCCTTCCATGGCCATAATGCCATCAATCACTGTCAAGGCGGGCCTTGTCTCGGCATAAATATCTACTAAAATTTTAGCAAAATCATCCGGATTAAAATATTTCTTATGTAACTCTGTCTTATAGGTTCCCGTAACTAATCCAAAAAGATTTTTTATCGCGCCGGTTAAAATAGTTAAATCATGTGTCTTAAATTTAGCAACGGATACCAAATAATCACATTTGTCTAACCATGTGGTTAAAGGAAAATTTCCCCGCCAACGCCTTTTATCAAATTCCACTAATTCAACATCTTCTTCTTGAGAAATCTTTTTCATCCCTGACTTTTCATAAACCTCATTCACATTTTCTATTTCCTTTCCCCAAACACTGGGACCGTCACCCAAAAAGACCTTACAGTTAATTTGTTTTAATATTTTAATTACTGAGCGCACCACCTCGGGATGGGTAGTTACCCCAAACCCTGGTTCCTTGGCCATTAAAAGATTGGGCTTAACTAATACTTTACTTTCTGGCTTAATAAAACTGGACATACCGCCAATTAAATCTATCGCCTTTCCAGCAGCATCAAAGACTAAAGAAGAATCATAACTTTTACACCTTACAATAGAAACTTTAGAGTTCATTAAATGAGCCCCGCCTCTTGCCCCGCAAAATGCGGGACGGCGGGGCGAATTTATCCCGAAAGTCGCGAGAAAATTTGGAACGAATTTTCGAAGCGTTTGACTTTCGGGGTAGACGTTTACGTAAAGGATAAATATTATCGTTTATCCAAACCAAAGAAACTTTTCGCGTTTTCCGTAGTAACCCTGGCTACCTCTTCCACGCTGATTTCTTTGACTCTGGCAATCTCTTCAGCAAGAAATTTAACATACATTGGCTCATTACGCCTGCCACGAAATCCCTCGGGCGGCAGAAAAGGCGCATCCGTTTCTAATAAAAGCCTTTCTAAAGGCATAACCTTAACCAGCTTTCTTAAATTATCCGCCTTTCGGTAAGTAATATTACAGGTAAAGGAAATAAAAAACCCTAAATCTAAACATTCTTTTAAGAAATTTTCATCTCCCGAAAAACAATGTACCACTGCCCGCTGCGGCGCCACCTCTTTTAAAATCCTCAAGGTATCAAGTTCGGCCTGGCGGGTGTGTATGACTAGAGGTTTACCGAAATCTTTAGCCAACTTCAATAAAGAAATGAATAGCTGTTTTTGATTTTCTGCTTTGGAATAATTCTTGAAATAATCTAGGCCTATTTCACCAATAGCCACAACCTTGTCTTCTTTTGCCCACTCTTCCAAATACGCCAAAACTTTCTGATCGAACCTATCTGCCTCATGGGGATGTAAACCTACGGCTGCCCAGATAAAATCATATTGTTTGGATAATTCTAAGGATTTTTTTGAACCTTCAAGGCTTGAACCGATATTTATAATGCCGGCTATCCCCCGATCTTTTGCGCGCGAAATCACTTCGTCTCTGTCTTTATCAAATTCGGGAAAGTCTAAGTGACAATGAGTATCTATTAGTTCATGGTTCATGGTTCAAAGTAAGAATAAAAAATTAGGGCTTGTTTTCTATGCGGGGGAATAAGGGCTTTCCTTTTTTAATCTTATCCGCACCTAATTGTTCTCGGATAGAATTGGCTGTCTGAGGCATAAAAGGATAAACCTGCTCAGCAACTTCTCTGAGCGCATCTACTAGCAAGCGTATAAAGGCCTTCAGTTCTTCTGTTTTATTTCCTTTGGCCAGATTCCATGGCTTTGTCTCTTCGATATATTTATTAGCCATATTTATCAATTCCCATATTCTTTCCAAAGCAGAACCGAAATTAAAATCAAAACCGGCATTCAAACGAAGAGCGATTTCATTAGGTAAAAGTTTTATCTTTTCTAATATATTTTTCGCGCGGGGTTCATATTGTATATTACTAGTATCTATCTTGGGGGTATCTCTTTGAAAATATTTTTCAATCATGGTCAGCGTACGATAAACAAGATTTCCCAAATCATTGGCCAGGTCACCATTGAATCTTTTGATGATTGACTCTTCGGAGAAATTACCGTCCAGCCCAAAAGGCACATCGCGCAATAAAAAATACCTATATACATCGATGCCGAATTTATCCACCATATCAATGGGTGAAACTACATTGCCTTTTGATTTAGACATTTTAGTCTCGCCAATTAACCACCAGCCATGGGCAAAGATGATCTTGGGGGGTTCTATATCCAATGCCTTTAACATAATCGGCCAATATATGGCGTGCTGCCTTAAGATATCTTTGCCAATCAAGTGTAATTCTGCCGGCCACCATTGGGAATGATATTCACCTTCGTTATCAAATGAGCCGACCGCGCTAATATAATTTATTAAAGCATCAAACCAAACATAGGTTACATGCTCAGGGCTAAAAGGCAAAGGTATTCCCCAGCTCAATCTCTCTTTTGGCCGCGAGATACAAAGGTCGTTTAATTTATTTAAATGCAAAAAACTTAAAACTTCATGGCGCCTATTTTGCGGCTTAATAAAATCGGGATGGTCTTCAATGTGTTTAATTAACCAGTCCTGGTATCCGGACAATTTAAAGAAATAATTCGTCTCAGAAATCTTTTCCAATGCCCTTTTGCAATCAGGACAGGACCCATTGGTTATCTGTGATTCAATCCAGAAGGTTTCGCAAGGCGTGCAATACCAGCCTTGGTATCCGCCCTGATAGATATCGCCTTTTTGATAAAGTATCTCTAAAACCCTCTGCACGGTAATCACGTGTCTTTCTTCGGTAGTGCGGATAAAATCGTTATAAGAAATATTCAGCGCCTGCCAAAGGCCCTTGAATTGCAAGGCCATTTTATCCACAAATTCTTGGGGGTTTAGCTTTACCTCATCAGCTGCCTTTTGTATTTTTTGACCGTGCTCATCAGTGCCGGTTAAAAACCAGACATTTTTGTCGCCTAAAACTCTACGCATATAACGCGCCAGGCAATCAGCGGCGATATTAGTATAGGAATGCCCGATGTGCGGGGAAGCATTGACATAGTATAGAGGAGTGGTAATGTAGAATTTATTACGCATTTTGTTTATAACTCATTTGTATCTGAGTGCCGTCTTCCAACTCCACCGTGGCAGTGCGCTTAAATACATTTACACTGGTAACCTTACCCTTGCCTTCAGGAGTATGAATACGCTCTCCCTCGCGCGGTAGTCCTTTGGATAAAATTTTATATGTCTCATATTCATAACTTAAACAACACATCAGCCTGCCGCAGAGTCCGGATATCTTAGGCGGATTTAAAGGAAGCCCCTCTTCTTTGGCCATTTTTATGGTAACTGGCTCAAAATCTTTTAAAAATTTTGCGCAACAGAGTTCCCTGCCGCAAGGGCCAAATCCACCAAAAAGCCTTGCCTCATCCCTTACGCCAATCTGCCTTAATTCAATCCTGGCCTTAAATATCTTGGCTAAGTCTTTTACCAAATTTCTAAAATCTACCCTGCCACTGGCAGTAAAATAAAATATGATTTTGCTGCGGTCAAAAGAATACTCCGTATGTACCAGTTTCATTGCTAGTTTGTGCTCTTCTATTTTCTTAATACAGGCGCTAAATGCCTCTTTTGACTTAACCCTATTCTCCACAATCTGTTTCAAATCATTCTCGGTAGCCAAACGCACTATCTTTTTTAATGGCTCTTTAGACTTACCATCTGATACCGCATCCTTAGGAGAAACAATCTGGCCATAATCCAAGCCGCGGTCATGCTCCACAATCACATGATCACCTTCTTTAACATTTAAATCCGCGGCATTATAAGAATAGATTGAACCTGCATCCCTCAATTTTACCAGAATCATTTTTTCCATATTTTAATGAGCCCCGCCGTCCCGCATCTTGCGGGACAAGAGGCGGGGCGAATTAACCCCCACACCAATTAGAGAGCTAGTTTATGGTATCCCCCAATTGGTGTGGGGGTAAGTTCGGCCAGATAACTTATGTCGCAGTTCGTGCTCCATAAGTTATGGCCTCACTTAAGTTAGACAGCAATAATCTAATATTTATATTCTGCTCTATGTAAAATAATGAATCCGAAATACAATTGAATATCCCGTCTAAATCCAGAAAAGAGAAGCCTTGTTTAAACTTGAGTAAATCGCTTTTACGGTCAAGATTAATGAGCTCAAGATAAGGCATACCTATTTTAATTAAGTATATGTCCCTAAACCATCCGGCTAATATATTGAGATAATTACGCAAATTTTCTTTGCTTTGTATGGGCAGGCTCTCTAAATTTGATTTGCGCAAGATACAAAATTGGTCAATAACTCTATTCTTGTCTTTCATTATATCTGTATCCTTTAACCTAAGCGCGCGCCCTATTCTTCCTTCACAAAAGTAAGCTAAGAAGTGAGACAAATTACTTTCCAGAGAATAATCTTTTTTTAAGACCCCCTCCAATTTCGGCCTTGCCATAGGATAAAACTTCAAAACCTGACAGCGGGAAATTATGGTCTTAAATAGCAGCGTAGGCTTTGCGCTCACCAAGATAATCAGGCTCTGCGCGGGCGGCTCTTCTAATGTTTTTAAAAGTGCGTTGGAAGCCTCAGCAGTTAAATTATGGGCATTATCAATAATAAAAACCTTTAATTTTGCCTCATAGGGCTTTAAGCCGAGAGCTTTTTGCAATTGCCGGATATGGCCTATTTTTATCGCCTGAGAATCTTCTCTATCGTTTTTACTTTGTTCGGAGTTAATATTTAGCGATGTTGAACCATCAAGCACATGGACATCAGGATGTTGATTTTTCTCTATTTTTAGACAAGACACACACTTATCGCAGGAATCCAGGGTTTCTTCCTGGCAATTTAGAGTCTTGACCAGGGTTTTAGCTGCCATTTTTTTACCTATTCCCTCCGGCCCCACAAATAGATAACCGTTACTTAAACGAGCCTGTCTTATATGTTCTTTCAATATCTGTATGGTTATATCTTGGCCTTTAATATCCTGAAATGACATGCTATTAAATAGCTTTTAAAAATTTATCTATTATTTTTCTTATCTTATCCTGTGTCACAGTTTTCTTTTTATCCACTATTACAATCTTTATCCTTTCTGGCTCTAAAACAGCCAGCTTAAGATAACCTTTTCTCACGCGGAAATGATATGGCAATGAGCGTTTTTCAATGCGGTCTAATCTTGATTTACGATACCGCAATCCTTTTTTAACCGGTAAATCCAGAAATATCGTCAAATCCGGATTTATGCCGCAAGTAACAAAATTTCCCACGTGTTTAATAAAATCAATGTCTATGCCTAAACCATATCCTTGATAGGTAATTGTCGAATCAAGGAATCTATCGCAGATAACAATTTTACCTTTGGAAAGCGCTGGCTTAATTATCTGATTGACCACCTCTGCTCTGGCGGCCATATAAAGCAAGGTTTCGCAGATGGGCGTAATATGATTTTGGGGGCCTAAGAGAATCTTTCTTATTTTCTCACTTATCTTTGTTCCGCCCGGCTCACGCAGATAAACTACCTCGAAGCCCTTTCTTTTTAAATACTGGTAAAGAAGCCCGGACTGCGTACTCTTACCGCACCCTTCCGACCCCTCAAAAGTAATGAATTTACCCTTCATAGCTTATATCCTTAGGGTACCTACAATTTCCTGCGCCAGGTTGTCCCTTCTTCTAAATCCTCTAAGATTATCCCTTTTTCTTCTAATGTTTTTCTAATTTCATCTGCCTCTTTATATTTTTTATCTTTTCTTAATTGTTCCCGCATAGATATAGCAATAGTAACCCACGTATCCGACTTCTCTTTAGGGATACCCGCAAAGGACAATCCCAAAATATTCCCGAGCTCAATAATGGCCCCCATAGCATATTGCAGTATAAATCTACGCTCATCTTGTTCATTATCTAATATTTTATTACACTCGTTTACCATGCTAAACAATACGCTCATTGCCTGGGGCGCATTAAAATCATCGTCCATCGCTTTTTCAAATACTTCTCTAAAAAACTCTATATTCCCCATGCTGCCTGCCGGTAACTTCGTAGTGTCTCTTGAGCCAAATTTTCTATCTATTTTTTGAAATAATATACGGAATCGGTCATATGATTTCTTTGTTTCTTCTATCTTCTCTTCATTATAATCTATCGGATGCGAATAATGGGCGGATAAAAAGAACAGTTTCAGTAAATCCGCATCCTTATATTTCGCTATAAATTCCTTTATGGTCACAAAATTCCCCAATGATTTGGCCATCTTCTGGCCCTTGATGGTTAAAAGGCCGTGATGCATCCAAACTCGGGCAAAATTTTTTCCTGCGCCTTCGGATTGGGCAATTTCATTCTCATGGTGAGGGAATATAAGGTCTATGCCTCCGCCGTGGATATCAAACTCATCTCCTAAAATATCCGAGCTCATCACCGAACACTCAATATGCCAGCCAGGCCTGCCTTTTCCCCACGGGCTATCCCAGGATGGCTCGCTTTCTTTTGTCGATTTCCAGAGCGCAAAATCAAGGGGATTTCTCTTGTTTTCTAAAGGCGTAACCCTGGCTCCGGCTTCCATCTTATCTAATGATTGATGGGATAATTTTCCGTAATTTTTTGCCTTAGTTATATCAAAGTAAACATCCCCACCTGCCTGATATGCCGCGCCTCTATCTATAAGATTTTTTATAAATACTATCATTTTATCTATATATTCACTTGCCTTTGGTTCCTCAACATCCGGTTTACTTGTAACTATTCCTAAACTATCTAAGGCTTCATGATATGAAGCAAGATATTTATCCGCTACTTTTTTTACCGCGCTATTTAAGTCTTCGCCTTTATATTCGTTGCGGGCTTTCTCAATAATTTTGTCATCGACATCCGTAACGTTGCGGACAAATGTAACCTTATAGCCTTTATATATTAGATATCGCCTGATTACATCGAATATATACGCACTTCTGGCGTGTCCGATGTGCGGTTCATCATAAACCGTAGGCCCGCAAACATACATTTTTATCTCTTTTGGACTCAACGGGTCGAAAGGATCTTTATTTCGGGTGAGGGAATTGTAGATATGGATGGACATAAGATAAAAATGTCAAATAACAAAGCACAAAATCCAAAATAATGCCAAAGCACAAATAACAAATGACAAAACACTCTTGGTTTTGGTATTTGTCATTTGACATTTAAATTTATTTTGAATTTTGAATTTTGTCATTTGTCATTAAAAATTTACTTATTCTCTAACTTTTCTATTCTCTTCTCCAACTCTTCAATACTCTGCATTATGGGGTCAAGTACATGGATATGGTCGAGACTGATATCGATTTTTTTGCCATCCTGCTTGGTAATCCTGCCCGGCACGCCCACCACCGTAGAGTTCGGCGGCACATCCTTAATCACCACGGCATTTGCACCGATGTAAGAATTATCTCCGACAGTAATATTACCTAAAACTTTGGCTCCTGTGCCAATGACCACATTATTGCCAATAGTAGGGTGGCGTTTACCTTTTTCTAATCCGGTCCCGCCTAAAGTAACACCCTGATACAAAAGCACATCGTCACCGATAATGGAGGTTTCCCCAATCACCACACCCATTCCGTGATCGATAAAGAACCTTTTGCCGATATTTGCGCCCGGATGTATTTCAATACCTGTCATATGCCTAGAAATCTGGCTGATCAGGCGCGCGATAAAGAATAGGCGCAGCTTATAGAAAAAGTGCGTAATACGATGGCTGATCACGGCATGCAGCCCTTGATAAAGTAAAAGCACTTCTAAAAAACATTTGGCCGCGGGGTCTTTAGCCTGGGCAGCTTTAATTTCTGCATAAAAAAATAGAGAAATTAAGATAATCTTTAGCAAAAATAAACCTATAAGGATAAGTATAATTTTGAAGCAGAGTATCATTTTACCTCCCCTGACTTTAGTGTAACTACCGCATAGCAAGCAATTGCTTCTTTTTGGCCAATCTCGCCCAAGCCTTCATTAGTCTTGGCTTTTATATTTACACCATCTTCATTAATCTGAAGGAGCTGCGCTATGCTTCTTTGTATTTGTTTTTTAAAAGGCGATAATACGGGTTCCTGCGCAATTACTATTGTATCTACGTTATTAATTACAAAACCCTTATTTTTTGTCAAACCCGCTACTATTTTTAATAATTCTATACTAGAAATATTGTGGTATTTAGGGTCGGTATCGGGAAAGTGCTCGCCAATATCGCCCTCTGCCATTGCCCCTAATAATGCGTCGCATATGGCATGTATTAGCGCATCTCCATCGGAGTGGCCTAATAAACCTTTGATATAAGGTATCTCTATCCCGCCAATAAATAATTTACGGTCTTCGACGAGCCGATGGATATCGTAACCAATACCTATTCGATAGTACATATTAAATACTGGTTAACGCGTTAACGCGTTGGCGCGTTGGCGCGTTGACGCGTTAAACACGCAAACGCGCTAACAAAAAGTTAAACCTGTGCTTTTGCAATTGCTTCTGCCAATACTAAATCCTCAGGCGTGGTTATCTTAATATTAAAATACGAGCCCATTACTATTTTTACTTTTGTCCCTAATTTTTCCACTAAAGCCGCATCATCAGTAACTTCTTTATTGCCGAATTTCTTATACGCCTCTAAGATTAAATCTTTCCTAAATACCTGCGGAGTTTGAACTTCCCACAAATTATCTCTCTTTAATGTCTTTTTTACTATGGAACTACCCTGAACCCTGAACCCTGAACCCTGAACCTCTTTTATAGTCGCCTTCACCGGCACCCCCACAATTGCCGCACCGCACATTTTGGCTGCTTTTATTACCGAAGACACCATCGCCTGATCGATAAACGGCCTTACCCCATCATGAATTAAAACTAACTCTGTCTTGGGATTTATAGCTTTTAGGCCATTAATTACTGAGTGTTGACGTAATCTCCCTCCCAGAACCACATCCTTAATTTTTCTTATCTGATATTCTTTTATTTTACTGATTATATCCTTTAGGTTTCCAGGATTAGCCACTACAACAATATCTCTAATAAAAGGGTGTTTGCTTAGCGTGTTAAGGCAGTAAATAATAACGGGCTTGGAATTAACTTCAATGAGCGGCTTGGAGATATTGGATTTGGATCTTACGCCCTCTCCCGCAGCAAGTACTATGGCGCTAGCATAACTCATCGCTCTATCTTGGTAAAAATCATCCTACCGGCCTGGGTCTGCAGAACCGAAGTAACTACCACTTTCACCTCTTGACCGATAAGCTTGCGCGCATCTTCCACTATAACCATCGTGCCATCTTCTAAGTATCCCACGGCCTGGTTATACTCTTTGCCTTCCTTGAGCAATTTAATCTCCATATGCTCTCCCGGAAAGACCACCGGCTTTAAGGCATTGGCCGCTTCATTAATATTTAACACTTTTATGCCCTGAAGGCTGGCTACGCGATTCAGATTAAAATCTACGGTTAATATCTTGGCATCTAATAACTTGGCTAATTTCACCAATTTTAAATCTACCTCGGGTATCTCAGGAAAATCATCTTCGTGTAGAGTTATATCTTGACCCGCCTCCTTCTGCATCACATGTAACATCTCTAATCCCCGACGGCCTCTTTGGCGTTTTATGGGGTCGGTTGAATCCGCAATCTGCTGTAATTCCTTTAAGACAAACCGGGGTATAACTATCTTTCCCTCTAAAAATTTTGTTTTGCAGATATCTACTATCCGACCGTCGATAATAACGCTGGTATCAAGTAAGTTCACCTCTTCCGCCTGGTCTTGCCTACGCAGCCTTACATAAGGAATAATAATATTAAATTCATCTTTACCGCGCAGGCCGATTACCATCCCTAAATAACAAAAGACTAATGTAAGCGCAACCCTTACAACAGATAGAGCCTCCGGAGATATTGGCGCCAGGCTAAACGCATCGGTCACCAGCTTTGCCATAATCAGGCCTAAAATAAGGCCAAATACGGTACTGGAAAGACCTTTCATTGAAACTTTGCGCATCCCAATCTCGGCAAAGATAAATACCAGTGTTGCCCCAAGGCCGATTAATGCGCCTAAGAATCCTGAATCTTTAGGCCCTAATATCTGATAACCTATAATCATACTTCCAAGGACAAAAAGAATACGGACAAATAATAAATTCATATAACTACCTCCTCAATGAGCCCCGCCGTCCCGCATCTTGCGGGACAACAGGCGGGGCGAATTGACCCCCGCTGCTTCGCTTATGCGTTGCAAAGCGGCGGGTGTAAATCCGTCCAGGTAACTTATGGCTTCATTTACTTAGTGCGATATCTAACGCCTCTTTCAAGGACGAAACGGGAATTAACTCTATCGCGTCTTTCTTATCCCGCTGTAAGCGGGATCCCGTAATTGCGGGATAATCTAGATTCTTATAATTATTCCTGGGTAATATACAATGTTTAAACCCTAGCTTTTCTGCTTCATTTATGCGCAAGATAGCTTGGGATATGCTTCTAATCTCTCCAGCAAGCCCTACCTCTCCTAAAACCATAGTCTCAGGCATAACCAATTCTTCACGAAAAGCAGAAGTTACGGCCACGGCTACGGCTAAATCTGCTGCCGGGTCTTCTACTTTAATACCCCCTGCTACATTTACAAATATATCTTCTGCCTCAAGATGCAACCCCATCCTTTTCTCTAAAACTGCTACCAATAAACTTAACCGGTTATAATCAAATCCTTGAGCGCGTCTGCTGGCATAACCAAAGCTAGACTTACTCACTAATGATTGGATTTCTACTAAAAGCGGCCGGGTCCCCTCTAAAATAGACACCACTACTGAACCGGAAACATCTTTAGGCCTTTCTGATAAAAATATTTCTGAGGGATTCTTCACTTCTTGAAGGCCATCAGGGCCCATCTCGAATACGCCAATCTCATTAGTTGAGCCGAATCTATTCTTTACGGCACGTAAAATCCTATATATCGAAAACCTATCTCCTTCAAAATAAAGTACCGTATCCACAATATGTTCCAGCACGCGGGGGCCGGCAAGCGTACCTTCTTTAGTAACATGGCCAATTATAAAAATAGACGTATCGCTGGTTTTTGCTAACTGGGTAAGTATACCCGCACACTCTCTCACCTGACTGACGCTGCCCGGAGAAGAACTAATTGTCGGCTCAAAGATTACCTGTATGGAATCAATAATTACTACGTCCGGATGAATTTTTTTTATATACTCGATAATGAAAGATAAATCCGTCTGATTAACGATATAGAGATTGCCTAAGTCAGCCTGCCCCAGGCGGCTGGCCCTTAATTTTGTCTGAGCCACGGATTCCTCGCCGCTTACATAAAGAACGGTTTTTCCCTGTTTAGTCAATTGATTAGAGATTTGTAGTGATATCGTGGACTTTCCAATGCCGGGATCGCCGCCGATTAATATTACTGAACCCGCTACTATCCCCCCTCCTAATACCCTATCCAGCTCAAGAATTTCTGTCTTGAGGCGGCTCGTCTCTTTTGCCTCAACATCTTTTAATAATACTGGCTCGTCTTTATATAAGGCAACTCTTTCTTTTGTCTTTTGAGATGGCGCGGTATAATCCTCTTCAACAAAAGAATTCCAACTATTACAATCCGGGCATCTACCCAGCCATTTGGGCGACTGATAACCACAATTCTGACAAGCAAATACTGTTTTTACTTTCGCCATCTTACTATGAACCATGAACTATGAACCATGAACTAAGCTATTTTTTCTCTTTTGTTTTCCAGAACAATTTCCAAGGATGCTTTCTAATATCAATTAACAATGCCTCCAATTCCTTATAGAGAGCGTCATCATAAAACAGCCTTCCTACTGTTCCGTCCTTATTCTTTATGGCTGCCTCTATTTCATTATATAGCCCGTCATCATAAAGAAGTTTCCCCACTGTCCCCTCGCCTCTCTTCAGTTTCATAAAACTCTCATTTATAGTATCGGCGATGTTCTTGCCTAATCGAAATACCTCATGCATGGGTATAGGATCAATACCCTCCATAGACTTGTTTGCCGCCAGACAATGGCTATAGTCCATACCAGGCATAATTTCTATATACTTTTCTCCCAATAACCCCAGTGTATTTACCCAGACAGTAGAGTCGGCGGGAATCCTAACTTCTTTACGGATCCAGCAGAATATATGTATTTTAGTTTTTTGTTCTTCGGGAACAAAGATAAATTTTATGGTCTTTACTTCACCTACATCTACTCCGGCAAATCTCACCGGGGCACCGATTCTTACACCGTTAACAAAGTTATAAACAAACTCAACCCGGTAACCCGAAGCCAAGGTCCTAAATTTACCTATGGATAGAACAAAAATAAATAAAATTATAATGCCTACAAAAACAAAAATTCCTACCTTCAACTCTAATTTGGTTTTACCGAATATCATTTTATAACCTCCGTTTATATGAGGTCTCTGGGTATCAGAAACTACATCAGAGACCTCTGATTACACAGATTTAAAAAGATTACACAGATTTCCCGTCGAGCTTTAATCTGTGTAATCTATGCTTCTTAATCTGTGTAATCATAAAAAAGACTTTTTCAGGGTTCTCTATATATTTTGGATATCGTGGTCGTGCTCCAGCGTCTCGGTTATGGGCCCTTTGGCCAACCCATTTACAAACTGGTACACTACCGGGTGGCTGCTATTTTGAATATCTTGGGCTGTCCCTTCAGTAATAATCTTCCCCTGATAAAGCATCGCGATTCTATCCGCTACCTTATATGCACTCTTCATATCGTGGGTGACCACAATGGAGGTAACCTTTAGTTTATCATGAAGACTACGAATAAGTTCATTTATACTGTCTGCGGTAATAGGATCTACTCCTGTAGTAGGCTCATCGTAAAGTATAATTTGGGGTTTTATGCATAAAGCCCGGGCTAATGATACGCGTTTTTTCATCCCTCCGCTTAATTCAAAAGGCATTAAATTTTCAATACCACCCAAATCTACCATACATAACGCCTCTTCTACCTTTTCTAACAATTCCTTATGGGGAATATGGTCGTGCTCAATAAGGCCAAATCCTACGTTCTCGCCTACCGTCATCGAATCAAAAAGTGCGCCCCCCTGAAAGACCATACCAATCTTCATCCTGATCTTATCAAATTCCTTTTCATTCAATTTAACGATTTCTTGACCATCAATAAAAATCTGACCGCTGTCGGGCCTTAAGATACCCATAATATGTTTTAATAAAACGCTTTTGCCGCAACCAGAACGTCCGATAATCCCACAAGTAGAACCTGTTTCTATCTTAAGGCTAAGGTCATTTAAGACTTTATGATTACCAAAGGATTTGCTTACTTTTAATATTTCTATCATATTAATTTATGGAAAGATAAAGTAGAACAGGGCGGTAAAGAAACAATCCGCAGTGATAATCATAATAAATGTTACCACCACCGACTGCGTGGTAGCTTTTCCTACGCCCTCTGCTCCACCTTCTACATTAAACCCTTCATAACAACTCACCAGGGCAATAATCATGCCAAAAAATATGGTTTTAAACAAACCGGCAAATAAATCTTTGGGCAGAATAGTATCGAAAGTTACCTGCAGGTACATGCTGGAAGATATCCCTAGCCTAAATACACAAATAAGATAACTACCTAATATACCGATGGCATCAGCATATAATGTCAATAAAGGCAATACGATAATTAAGGCCAAAAAGCGCGGCACCACCAGATATTTTATTGGGTTGGTAGCAAACGCCTCCAGCGCATCTATCTGTTCGGTTACCTGCATCGAGCCTAACTCTGCGGTAATAGCTGCCCCTACCCTGCCTGCTACCACCAGTGCCGTAATCACCGGGCCAAGTTCTCTTATAATAGATACGGCAACTAGGCTGGCGATATACATTTCAGAACCTATGCGCTGCATAAAATAAGCGGTCTGCAGCGCGAAAATAAAACCGATGAATAAAGCCACTAGCGAAACTATAGGCAGGCTGTCGTAACCGGCTTTTTTGGTCTGTTCAAAGATGCGGTCTTTTTTAAAAGGCGGGACAAATATCAAAAAAAGTGTTCGGGCTGATAAATTAGCTAATCCGCCTAAAAAAGCAAAAAATGAGTGTATGCCTCGGCCAAAGTATATAAAAAAATATTTTATCATTATTCAAAACTCAACTCTTCGTTTTTACGCGATACCTTCACTAGCGAGCCTTCTTTAAACCTCTTAGAGATTATCTCTGAGGCTAAGGGGTCTTCTAAAAACCTCTGGATGGTCCTCTTTAAAGGCCTTGCCCCAAATACCGGGTCAAAGCCTTTTTCAATCAGAAGATCTTTTGCCTCTTGATTCACTTCCAAGATGATATTCTGCTCTTTGAGCCTATCCGCCACAAAACCTATTTCAATCTCAATGATGCGTTGTAAATCCTCTTTAACCAGCAGCCGAAAGACAATGATATCATCAATACGGTTTAAAAATTCGGGCTTAAAGGTACGTTTCACTTCTTCCAGTAATTTCTCTTTCATCTCCTGATAAGTAACTTCTTCCTTTTGGGCCTTAAATCCTAATGAACCGGTCTTACGGATTAACTCCGCACCCACATTAGAGGTCATAATCACTATGGTATTTCTAAAATCCACCTTTCTGCCAAGACTATCGGTCAGCCGGCCATCTTCGAAGACCTGTAGAAGCAAATTAAATACATCCGGATGCGCTTTTTCAATTTCATCTAAGAGTATCACCGCGTAAGGCCGGCGTCTTACTTTTTCCGTCAGCTGCCCGCCTTCTTCATAGCCCACATAGCCGGGAGGCGCGCCAATTAAACGCGAGACATTGAATTTTTCCATATACTCTGACATATCTAACTGTAAAAGCGCGCCTTCATCACCAAACATAAAATCTGCCAGGGCCCGCGCCAGGAGAGTTTTCCCCACGCCGGTGGGGCCTAAAAATATAAATGAACCAATGGGCCTTTTAGGATCTTTAATGCCTGCGCGCGAACGCCGGACTGCATGCGCAATTGCCGATATGGGTTCATCCTGTCCAACCACGCGTTTATGCAATTCTTCCTCTATCTTTAATAATTTTTCGCTCTCCTTCTCTTCCAGTCTAAATATGGGGATACCTGTCCATTGTGAAATAATTTTAGCAATATCCTCTTCGGTTAATTCCGGCCGCGTCTTATCTTTGGCCTGAGACCATTCCCGATTGAGTTGTTCTAATTCCTGACGCGCAACTCTTTCCTGGTCTCTTAATGATGCTGCCTTTTCAAAATCCTGGCTCTTTATAAAGGCTTCTTTTTCTTTTCTTAATGTCTCTACCTTTTCCTCTAATTTCTTTATATCCGGCGGGACAATCAAGACATTTAATCTGGCACGTGAACCTGCCTCATCGATTATATCAATTGCCTTATCCGGCAGGAATCTTCCCGAGATATAGCGGTCAGATAACTTTGCCGCTGCCTCTAAAGCCTCATCGCGAAATGTCACGCGATGGTGCGCTTCATATTTATCACGCAGGCCTTTTAATATCTCAATCGTCTGTTCAACGGTCGGCGGTTCAACCATAATAGTCTGGAACCTCCGCTCTAATGCCGCATCCTTTTCAATATATTTCCTATACTCATCCATCGTTGTAGCACCAATACATTGCATCTCGCCCCGGGAAAGCGCAGGCTTTAAAATATTGGAGGCATCAATTGCTCCCTCTGCCGCACCCGCGCCTACTAAAGTATGTAATTCGTCGATAAAAATAATCACATCCTGAGAGCGTTTTATCTCCTCCATCACTGCCTTAATTCTTTCTTCAAATTGTCCGCGGTATTTTGTCCCAGCCACCATTAAAGCCAAGTCCAAAACCACAATGCGTTTATTTCTTAAGACCTCGGGGATATTACCGGCGACAATTGCCTGGGCAAGCCCCTCAACAATCGCGGTCTTACCTACCCCGGCCTCACCTAATAAAACCGGATTATTCTTGGTGCGTCGGCTTAATATCTGGATAACCCGTTCAGTTTCATTGCGCCGGTTAATTACCGGGTCGAGTTTATTTTCTCGGGCTAATACAGTCAAGTCCCTGCCAAAAGCATCCAATGCGGGAGTCTTGGTTTTTACCTGTGCGCCTTGGTTAAATCCCGGTAAGGCTGAACCTAAGAGCTCCATTACTTCACTTCTTACCGTATTTAAATCTAAACCTAAGTTTAATAATACCTGCGAGGCCACACCCTCGCCCTCGCGGATGAGGCCTAATAAAATGTGTTCCGTCCCAATATAATTGTGGCCCAAAGAACGCGCCTCTTCCGCCGCTAATTCTAATGCCTTTTTTGAACGCGGTGTAAATGGGATATCGCCAATAATCTGAGTTGTTGGCCCGGGTTGGACTAACTTCTCAATTTCCAGGCGTATATTCTCTAATGACACCCCCATCTTCTGCAATACCGCAGCCGCCACACCTTCACCCTCACGGATGAGGCCTAAAAGTATATGCTCGGTCCCGATATAATCGTGATTAAAACGCCTCGCCTCTTCTTTAGCTAAGATAATTACTTTTCTGGCCCTCTCGGTGAATCTGTTAAACATTGTATCCTCCCATGAAATTATATCCTAGAACATTTGCGTTTACCGTTTACCCGCTCCCCGCCATAAATCTTGGCGGGCCGCTGTTTACCGTTTACCGTAACGGTAAACGGTACGCGGTTAACGGTAAACGTAACATTGTTAGCTGATAACACATTATATTTTTAATTTGCTCCTGATAATCTCTGCCCGTTTTACATCCCTTTCTTGCGTAGAAAGTTTGTTATTTTCCCTTTTTTGTAGATGCGCGGGTTGGGTAATAATAAATAATTCATTAACATTCCGGCGCCCAATATCCTTAACCACTCCCAGGTCGCAACCCAGCCTTACCATAGACAATAATTCTATGGTCTCTTGGCTAGATATAATATAGGCGTTCTTTAATATACCAAAACTGCGATGGATTTTATCCTCTAACATCGCCCTATTGCGAGAAAACATTAATTCCCTGGCCTGGTTCTCCTGTTCAATAATTTGCCTAATCAGCCCATTGATATTCCCAATAATCTCCTCTTCGCTATGCCCTAAGGAAACCTGATTGGAAACTTGAAAGAAATTACCGGTTGCCTGTGTGCCTTCACCGTAGAGGCCGCGGGTAGTAAAACTCAATTTGGCAATCGCCGCCAATACGCGGTTAATCTGACGGGTCATTACTAATGCCGGAAGATGTAACATCACTGAACCGCGCATCCCCGTACCCGTATTAGTGGGACAGGCAGTCAAATATCCCCAATCCGACAAGAAAGCGAAGGTTAATTCTCTGGCTAAACAATCATCTATGCTATTAATAATATTCCAGGCCTCAAAGAGATTAAAGCCTGACTGCATCACCTGCATTCTGATATGGTCTTCCTCATTGAGCATAATCGAGATAATCTCTTCATCATCAATTACTACTGCCTTACTGTTTGTCTTCTGGGCATGTTCATAAGACATCAAATGCCTTTCAATCAAAAACTGTTTATCTACATTGTCTAAATCTACCATCTTAAAATTGGTGGTATTTTTTAGGTAATCAACCTTAGTAATTGCCTCTTCAATTGTATTCAGTGCCTGCTCAGCCTGTTTCTTGTTTGCCCAATGCGGAAAGGCGAACTTATCCAAGTTTCTGGCTAAGCGTATACGGCTGGAAATAACGATATCTGAATTAGGGCCTGTGCCTTTTAACCATTCGCTGGTATGATTGAGCAGGTCATCAAGTTTCATTTCCGCTCCTTTGACTCATTATTATCTTGAGGCTGCTTCTTTTCTAATTCCTTTATCTGGTCACGAATCCTGGCTGCTTCTTCAAACTCTTCCATCTCAATTGCCTTCTGCAGGTTATGGCGTAAATCTTGTAAATCTATCTTTTTTTTCAATACCTTGGCCACCTTAAGTGGAGACTTACCAAAATGCATATTAGAGCCATGGATTCTTTTTAATAAAGGCCCGAGATATTTTTTAAATGTAGTGTAGCATTCGCCGCATCCCAGGCGGCCTATCTTCTTAAAGTCTGCGTAGGACAGGCCACAACTTGCGCATTTAGCTGTTACTAGTTCTTTTTCTTTTGTCGCCGGTTTCTCAAACTCCGCTAATCCGGCTAAAAGATCGCTCAGGCCAAACTGCTGTTCCATCTGCGCGCTCTTCTGGCGCGCGCACTCTTCACAAAGATGAAGTTCGTTCATCTGGTCATCAATAATCTCGGTCAGATGCACGGTTGCGGGATTTTTGCCGCATATATCGCATAACATAAAAACTCTCCTACAGCTTTCAGTCTTCAGCCTTCAGCTTTCAGCTGATGGCTGAGAGCTGACGACTGATAGCTAATACTTTACTCCTTCTTTCTTCGTCAGCTCTTTAAACTTCTTCATCAAACTCAAGGTAAACTTTCCGGGTTTACCTGTGCCAATGATACGGCCATCGACCTTTACCACCGGTATAATCTCGGCGGCAGTCCCGGTTAAAAAACATTCATCTGAAATATATACTTCGTGACGGGTAAGCACATGCTCGTGCACTGGAATTTTATCAATTCTCGCAATCTCTAAAACTGTATCCCGGGTAATTCCTCTTAAAGTCCCCATACATTGCGGCGGGGTATATAAATGCTCGCGCTTCGCAATAAAGATATTATCGCCTGTACATTCTGCCACATAACCCAAGGAATCCAACATGATTGCCTCATCGCAACCGGAATTTACTGCCTCTATTTTAGCTAAGATATTGTTTAGATAATTTAAGGATTTTATTTGAGGATTCAGCGCCTCAGGTAGATTTCTAATCGTAGGCACAGTAATAATCTCCAAACCCTCTTTATAAAATTTTCCCGGATACAACTCAATCTTATCCGCGATGATAATGATGGTAGCGTGGCCGCGGCATTTTCGCGGGTCAAGGCCTAAATCTCCTTCGCCCCGCGTAACCACTAATCGGATATAAGCATCCTTAAGATTATTTTGCTTTAGGGTTTGGATAACCGCCTTAATCAGCTGCTCTTTGTTTAGAGGAATCTTTAGCATTATGCTATGCGCCGATTCAAAAAGCCGGTCAATATGTTCCTTTAATTTAAAAACTAAGCGGTTGTAAGTTCGAATTCCCTCAAACACGCCGTCACCGTATAAAAGCCCGTGGTCAAACACGGAAATCTTCGCCTCATTTTTTCCGTAAAATTTACCGTTGATATAGACCTTCATTCTTGCCTCCTTAATTCAAAATGATACCATCTTTCAAGTGAATTATTCTATCTGCGTTTACCGCAATATCCCTATCATGCGTTACCAGTATAACAGTTACCCCTTCTTTTTTATTCAACTCTTTGAGAAGATTCAATATTTTCTCTCCATTGTCGGAATCTAAATTACCTGTGGGTTCATCGCAAAGCAAAATTTGCGGCTTATTGATTAATGCCCTGGCTATAGCCACCCGCTGCTGCTCTCCGCCGGATAACTGATTAGGCCTATGCTGGATACGGCCGGATAACCCTAAATTATCCAATATCGTTTTGGCAGAATCAATAGCTTTTTTCTTATTCCACCACGATTTTAAAAGGCTGGGTAAAAACACATTTTCCAAAACATTCAGCTCGGGTAATAGATGATAGAACTGAAAGACAAAACCTACTTTTCTGTTCCTGAATATTGCCCGTTCATTTTCGCTTAAATTATAAATGTTGACTCCGCCGCATAAAACCTCACCCTGAATATTTTTATCTAGCCCGCCCAAAATATGTAAAAGCGTAGATTTACCTGCGCCTGACGGGCCCAATATTGACAAAAATTCATTACTCTTTACGGTTAAATCTATGCCGCTCAGTACATCTAATTTACTTACGCCGTTCTGATAACTTTTATAAAGCGATTTTGTCTGGACATTACAATCACTCATGCCTTATTGCCTCGCTGGGGTTTATGCGACTGGCATAATAAGCCGGATAAATACTGGCCAAGAGGCTTATCACTAAAGCGCAAAAAACAATCAGGGCTATATCAAAAGAGTTGATATTAGTCGGTATACGGTCAAAATAATAGATATCCTTAGAAATAAGGCTCCTGCCAATAATCCGGGAGATAAAATCTACTACCTTATTTAAGGAATTAGCTAAGGAAACGCCGCCTATTAAACCCAGGACAATCCCCGCTATACCGATACTTAGCCCTTGAAAAATAAAAATCTCTAATATGCTTATGGCCTTAGCGCCTATCGATCTTAATATCCCGATATCCTTAATCCTGCTCATTACTGACATAATCAATGTGCTGACAATCCCGAATGCGGCTACCACGGTAGTCATAGTGACCACGATAAACATTACTATTTTTTCTAATTTTAAGGCATTTAAAAAATTTTGATTTGCGTCTACCCATGTCCTGACCTGGTATTGTTCGCTATTATAGCCAAGATTCTGGTAAATTTGTTGTTTTATATTTTCAACTTTATAAACATCATCCACCTTGATACCTATACCGCTGACCGAATCCGGAGTTTTAAAAAAGTCCTGCGCGCCTTTTAGGCTGGTCAAAATAATGCCTGAATCATAAAGATACATTCCGCTCTTAAAGATGCCTTTGATCAGAAAATCGGTTTTGACTAAGGTGGCGGGCGATATTAAGCCAATTTTATCGCCTAAACTTAGGCCCAGGCTTAACGCCAATTCTTCTCCCAAGACAACCTCATTGCCTATTACCGCAAAATTACCCTGCCTTACGTATTCTTTTATCTTGGAAATCTGCGGTTCTAACTGAGGATCGATGCCGCGCATTTCCGCAGCAATTACCTGCGCGCCTACTTTAATAAATGCCTGTCCTCTAATAAAAGGTGAGGCAGCCTCGATATGCGGCATACCTTTAAGTTTCTCTATTGCCTTATATGGCTCTTTTGTCCCGCTATAAAATTCCAAAAGCAGATGCGAATTAGCACCTACCATCTTATCCTCTAAATATTTATCAAAGCCGCTCATCACGGCAATCACTACAATAAGTACTGAAACACCGATGGCAATACCAATCATGGAAATCAATGCCGTGATAGAAATTATCTTCTCTTTTTTCCCCGCCTTAAGATAACGCTGGCTTAACCATAACTCACATAGCATATACTTTTTTCATCCGGGTAAACGGTTAGTGGTAAACAAACTCTACTTATTTGAAAGTCTTGAAGGCGATCTTTTTAACCTCCATTTCAAAAAATCTCTTCACTTCTTCCCAGCGGCAAGTTTTAAGCATCCTCGGCATAGGGCCAATATCAGCATCTAGAAAATAGACCAAACTCTTTTGGATATGAATAATATTTGAAGATAATTTTCCATATTTACGGCTATAGAAATTAAAAATATCTTTTAAGGGAATACCCTTTTTGCAGATGAAATATAAATCTATAAAATCCCTCTTTATACCTCTTGTGCTAATAGCATCTAGTTTCATCGCGGCGATATCCCGCAGATCAAGAATGTCTATATTAAATAGCGATCTAAAAGAAAAAAGAACGGGATATTTATAGACAAAAATGCTAAATTTTCTTCCTTCCATTTGTCCTAATACAGTCCCCCAGCTTTGTTGAGTTACCTTAAACTTCCCTATTTTTTGCAGAGACTTTACTAATTCTTTAGTATCGAATTCCTCCGGAGTAAAAAAATCCAAATCCACAGAAATCCTATGACCTATTTGTAAAGCGCAAGCGGTTCCGCCAGCCAGATAAGCATTATTCATCAACCCAGATTTACCTAATAGGGCCAGTGCTTCTTGCGTATTTTTAGATAAGGCTTTTGTAAACATAGGATTTTCTTTCTATTAATACCAAATCCAAGCGCCCAGAAATTAGCGCTTTTCGGCGAAATATTACGCAGGCGATATAGCACATCGGTTATCTGCCTCTTAGTAAAGTTTTTCTTCACCCAACCCATTGCCTTTTCATCACCATATTCGAGCAATCTAAGCAAGGTATCTGGCGAACGAAGTTTTCCGTCTGATCTTTTTACATCTATATCCCAGAAATATTTCTTTAAAAACTTGGGTGGTCTCATTTATTCCTGTGGCCTTAATAACGGGAACAAAATCACATCCCTAATTGAGGG
>Ga0315286_10000878_pt1 | contig 26335 bp, 17 predicted proteins | sample YL17G10_0_MG_FD_205038 | JGI IMG/M metagenome (GOLD analysis project Ga0315286, IMG submission 205038) | Sediment microbial communities from Yellowstone Lake, YNP, Wyoming, USA - YL17G10_0 | ecosystem: Environmental > Aquatic > Freshwater > Lake > Sediment | place: USA: Wyoming | collected... | reverse complement strand
TGGTGCTTATGAGACATGCAATTCTTGAGCCGGTCATCAGCAAAATAGGTGTTATACTTCTTAAGGGTACTGGAGAAGAGATCCCAATGGTGCTCCAGTTTCCGTGGTATGACTTTGTGTTACTCGTTGCCGCCACAGTCTTAATTACTGCCGGTGGATACGTAATAAATGATTATTTCGATATTAAAACCGATCTGATAAACAAAGGGAAGGTCATAGTTGGTACAAAAATCCCGAGACGTCAGGCCATGATGTGGCACAACCTTTTTAATATTGCAGGTGTTTCCGCAGGCTTCTATATTTCGTGGAAAGAGGGGTATATATGGTTGGGAGCTCTTTTTCTGGTGGTCTCAGGATTGCTCTATTTTTATTCGGCAAGCTATAAAAGACAGTTTCTGATCGGTAATATAATTGTTGCCATTCTTACAGCAATGGTACCTCTGCTTGTTGTTTTTTATGAATGGCCGCCATTATATAAGTATTACACTATAAATGCCATAACCCTTCCCAAAATAAACTTAATTTTCTATTGGGTAGGGGGATTTGCTCTATTCGCTTTTCTGACTACACTTACCCGCGAAATTATTAAAGACATCGAAGACTTTGAAGGAGATGTTGCCTACGGAAGAAATACTGTCCCAGTTGTCATAGGAGTACTTTCATCCAAGGTATTATCAGTAAGCCTCATATTTATTACCATTGCGTTGCTTTATCTTGCATGGTACTTCTTCATTAATGATACTATTACACTTATTTACCTCTCAGCAGCAATAGTTTTACCTCTTTTATATGTTATTTACAGAGTGGTTATCAGCAGTAACAGGAAACAGCTGCACAGTGCAAGCAGCGTCATGAAAATCGTAATGCTCACCGGTATACTTTACTCTGTTGTAGTAAAAATAATATTTACCTGGAACCTCTACTGGCAATGATAATTGATAACCTGAATAAATGTAGGATAATCCTTGCTTCACGTTCACCCCGAAGACAACAACTGCTACGGGAACTGGGTCTTAAATTTGATGTTGTAATTAAGGAATATACCGAGACATATCCGGAAGGCCTTGATGGTGAGGAGATTGCCAGATATGTAGCACACGAGAAGGCCATCTCTTTTAAAAATGAGATATCAGATAATGAGATTGTTATCACTGCAGATACTATTGTCTGGTGTAACAACAAGGTGCTTGGGAAACCTCTTAACTCCGAAGATGCAATCCGCATACTTAAAGAAATTTCCGGTACCACACATGAAGTAATTACAGGAGTGTCTCTCCTTTCTTCATCTAAGGAAGTTACATTTTCTGTATCAACGAAAGTTACTTTCGAAACTCTTTCAGGAGAAGAAATAAGGTATTATGTAGATAAATTCAGGCCGTATGATAAAGCCGGCGCATATGGAATCCAGGAATGGATAGGCATAATCGCCTGCAGCCTTATTGATGGATCATATTTCAATGTTGTAGGATTGCCTGTACATAGGCTCTACAAAGAACTTCAAAGCTTCATTTAATTATGGCAATTGGCATTGGGAATCAGGCATTAGGAATTAGGAATGAAAAACAAATTACTGATAATCTGGTTATTTCTGTCAATATTTCTGGCTCCGGTAATTAGAGCCGACGAAGGTATGTGGATACCTATCCTGATCGAATAATACAATATTAAACTGATGCAGTAGTGCAATTTGGCTAAGGGATGCTCTCTTTATTATTGGCAAGTTTGCCGTTGTCGGATATCTGCTTAAAGAAATGACAATTGTCTAAATAATTGGATTTAATTGACATGAAAAGGCACCCATATCTAAGTGCTTTTAAACACTATAGTCAAAATTTACTTTTCTTTAAATTTTGCTTCAATACAATCTTTCATTATTTTTTCAGCATTCTTTTCATCTTCCTCTATAGACAGTTTTGCCCAATAAACTCCAATTAGCATAGTAGCAACTTTTTGAATAATAAAATATTTTTTACCGGCTTCAACTTTAATATCCATCAATGACTCTTTTGTTGATCCCTTACAGACTATTTTATGGTCGCCAGGATCTACAATCTTATATACAAAGTTTCTGGATCCCATTGTAGGAAGGTCCATGCTGTCGATCTTATTTACTGATCGGAACATCCCATAGCTATCACGTACTCTGATAATGTAGATAATCGCCTTGCCTTCAGGTACATTCATGGTTTTTGGATCTTCCTGTGCAACTAACACGCCTACACTTGCCAACAGTAAAAAAGCAATAAGTTGAAATCGTAAATTCTTCATATCATTAAGATTTAATTCCCTTAGGTTCGTCAGGTTAATGTGTAAAATTGAAATTATCACGAAAAACGAAAACTAATTTGAAAAAGTATTGTTAACCAAATATAGAAATAATCCGGGACTTTATGAAAATATGGAAGAATATATTTTCAAACTTCCTGATTAGTTAAGCAATTTAATTAAAACCTGATTGTATATTTCACTTTTACCCTTGTTTCATAAATCTCAGGTCTGAAACGCTCCAGAGGATCAATTAACGGAGAGTTGAAAGTCAGGAATATCTCCTGTCCTGGATTGATTATCCATTGAAATCGCGATTGCCATCCGATTGTTTCAGTCTGGTTTTCATATTGCGCATAATTATACCACGATAAATTAGGGCTGAATAGGAAATTAAGATTAAGCCTGTATATCTGGGTTACAAAGTTGCCCTCTGGCAAACTTACCCATTTCCGGTCCGATTCCATACCGATAAATACCGGGACAAATACTTTGTAACCAACCTGCATGAGCCAGTCGGTACGTTTGCCAGAATAAAAGGTACCCAATCCGACTTTTGTTGCTGCCCATAAATTCCTCCGTTTAGCAGAGGTAAGTTGTAAAGAATGACGCCAGAAATTGTAATCACCTACTGGTATCACAAAATTCTCAAAAATAGGAAAATCTTCTTTAAGTGCTTCAAACTGATATTGAGATGATAAGGAGATAATATCACCACTCAGGAATACCAATTCGGAAGGATTTAAGTCGATCAGGGCTGTTTGCAAACCACCGTTCTTTAGATCAGAAATGAAAGTGTATTTGAATCCTGATTTAATCTGCATTACAGGTGAATTTTTCGGACGTGGACCTATTCCGATACCACCATAGAAATCACGTATATTCTTGCGTGGTATAAAACCAAGTCCTGGTGTAAAGTTCTCACCGATCTGGAGATAACCAAACCTGAAATTAAGAAAGTCATTCGGGTAATTAATCTCACTGCCAAACGAAAGATCATTCCCTGATAAGCCACTAGTGAAGGATTTCAATCCGTAAAGGTTATAGGTAATGTTTTTATTACCTGAAATTTGTGAGCTTGCAAGCCGTAAGTCTATACCTGCAAGGGAATTTTTCAGATCTGAAAAGGCATTTCCATTTGTACCGATTATTCCGATTGAAGATTGGTTGCCAAAATTTCTTGAAATTCTACCTACTGTATATCCATGATTATGCCACTCATTATTATCCTTTATATGGAGCATTCCAATATTCCAGTTACCAACTTTCCCTGTAAACTTTCCGCCATATTTGATAGGAACAGGATTTCCATTAGCATCCAGGCCTATTCGTCTCGAAAAGAAAGGAATCATCTGAGTGCTGTGAGGATTTTCACTGTCTCCGTTTATTCCAAAGGTGAAATAATTTGCCCCATCAAGAAAGAAATCCCTTTTTTCCGGGAAGAAAAGATTGAATCGGGTAAGGTTGATCTGCTTTTCGTCAACCTCCGTCTGTGCAAAGTCAGTATTTACAGTAATCGCAACTTTAAGAGAAGGTGTGATGTGGTAAAATACGTCCAGTCCGCCATTCAGTACTGGTTTTGGATCTGTGTCCTGCTTCTTACTTATACCACTGGTAAGATAAGGTATAATGTCAAGTCCAACCCCCTGTGTAATATCTGTGAGTCCTGTAATCCGACCTGCATCAGATATCTGAAATCTATTGGCATTCAGCGATGTGGAAGGCCAGGTTGAAATTTCAGATTTTCTTTTAATATATCTGATCAATTTCAAACCCCATGTACTGTTCCCCTTTTTAAATCCAAGAGTTTTAAACGGAATAATAAGTTCCCCATCCCATCCATTTTCAGTAATTTTCGCCTTTCCATCCCAAAGGCCATCCCACGATTTATTAAAATCTTTTCCATTCTCATTCACAAGAGCGTCACCAATACTTCCTCTGGGGCCAATCTGAAACCAATAACCGCTTCGTCCGTCCAGATAAGTATCAAGTATTATCTGCACCCTGTCGTCGTCGCCCAGGCTAACATCACGGGCTAACTCTTTGGCTGTTATACCTTTTGGATTATCATAGCAGTGGATTCCGACATAGATATTGTTATGATCAAATAAGAATAGAAATTCAGTTTTCTCTGAAACAGGATCACCTGTGTTAGGTTCTCTCTGATAAAGCTCATTAATCATGGAAGCTTTACTCCATACATCTTCACTGACCGATCCATCAATGATCGGAGCAGTTTCAGTGAATACAGCTTTTGTTTCGGGTTGGGAGAAGAGTTTACCAAATGAAATAATGCTTAAGCAGCCAACAAAAACCATGGAACGAATCATATATTTAATTTGAGCCGCCAAAATAGCAATTATTAGGTTCTTTATAAGTCGTTCTTTGAGAAATGTCATTCGGGGCAGGTTAGGATCCTGATCTTTTTTAAGGGCTTCTCCGTCTACTCTGCAACTAAATTTTTTTACGTGATCCAGATCATAAACACGAAAATGGAAATCAAAAGAGTGATATTCAATAAATATTAATTAGTAACTTTCCGGATGAAATTGATATAAAGATGATAAGGATTATTGCCGACAATAAAATTCCTTTTTTGAACGGAGCCCTTGAAAAGCATGCCGAAGTTGTCTATTTGCCTGGAAAGGAGATTAACAGAGAAAATCTTAAGGATGCAGATGCCTTGCTGATCCGTACAAGAACAAAATGTACGGAGAGCCTCCTGAAAGAGACTAACATCAGGTTTATAGGTACTGCAACTATTGGTTTTGACCATATTGATACACAGTACTGCGAAAAACATAAGATTCACTGGATCAATGCTCCAGGCTGCAATTCATCATCGGTTCAGCAATACTTCGCTGCTTCTTTGCTTAAGATGGCCTCAGAATTCCGGTATAACCTGAAGGACAAAAAAATTGGTATTATTGGTGTTGGAAATGTAGGCACGAAGGTTGAAAAATTTGCCAGAACCATTGGCATGAATATTCTTCTGAACGATCCTCCAAGGGCCAAAGTTGAGGGTGACAAGAATTTTGTCAGCATTGAAGCAATCTTAAATGAATCTGATATTGTCACGATTCATGTGCCTCTGAAAGTGGTTGGTGACAATTGTACATATCATCTCTTTAATGACAAGGTTTTCAAACAGATGAGGAAAGGTGCATGGTTTATCAATTCTTCACGAGGTGAAGTGACCGAAACGGTGGCACTTAAGAAAGCATTAAGATCGGGGAAACTTGGTGGAGCTATAATAGATGTATGGGAGAATGAACCGGATATTGATCTTGAACTTATGGAAAAAGCTTTTATTGCCACCCCCCATATTGCCGGGTATTCCACTGACGGAAAAGCTAACGGAACAGCAATGGTTGTGAACTCTTTAGGCAAATATTTTGATCTTCCGTTAAAAAACTGGTATCCTGAGAATATCCCGCAACCTTCTTCTCCTGAAATCGTAATTGATGGTAAAGGAAAATCAGATGAAGATATAATAAGGGAAGCTGTTTTTCAAACTTACAATATAACCGGGGATGATACAAATCTTCGTTTTTCACCATCTGATTTCGAAAAACAGAGAGGCGCGTATCCACTAAGAAGAGAGTTTACTTCGTATTCTGTCAAACTTAAGAATTGTACTAAAAAATCTCAGAAAACACTTGAAAGCCTGGGATTCAGAATTAATGTCTGATTGTCTGGTTTTCTTGCAGTCTTTTATATTTTGTCCCCGCTGAAGCGGGATTTGGCTTCGTCGAGTTCCACTTTGTTCCGGTTCGTCACTTCGTTCCTCAACTTTTTACTTTTGTCTTTGTTATATTGTAACATGTTCTCCTACCATGGCATACTCTTTCACCTGGAAAACAAATGCCTGCAGTCTTGTATCAAGTGAGACGGAATCCTGACCATCATAAGCTATATTGATAAAAGGAATATTGTTATGGTCTTTTCTGAATGAATCACTCACTGAAGCAATAAGTGTACCCGGCATACAGGTAAAGGGCAGTATGGCAGCCAGGCCTGAAACGCCTCTTTTTGTAAGAGCAACAGATGTACCAACTGCTATCGCCGGGTCCCCGTCATAAAATTGATTAACATACTTATTGCTTAGATGCAACATATCGTGAAGTGATACATCCTTTTCATGGTCGGTGAATTTTTTAATTCCCCGGAGTAAGGAGGCTGCAATTACATCCTGACCAAAGCCTTGAATTTTTGATTTAATAACACCTTTTTTATCATTCTTCCACCTGCTGTCGCGGGTAAAGCGGTATGTTGAATAACTGATCCATTCCGAAATGGGGCCTATAACCACCTCAACGCCAAGTTCTTCGAGCCGTTTTGCGATATTGCCGTTACAGCCTGCATTATCGCGCATGAATATTTCACCAATAATGGCAACCACAGGTTTTCTCTGACTCTTATCAACCTTTAATGCCACAAAATCTGAAGCAATACCTGCAAGTACTTTATGCAGACCTTTTGATCCCTTCTCAATACAATTTTCTAGTCGTGCCAGTGAATCTTCATAAAGTTTATCTGATTCTCCTTTATTGATCTCGTAGGGTCGGGTTTCCCTGTAGATTTTCCTCAGGTAATCGGAGACAATAAATCCTTTCCATGCATTTATCCTGAACTTTTGTCCATGTTCGCCGGCAACATCTTCATATGATGTATCATTTGAGGGAGTAATAAGCTCTGCTTCATGGAACCCAAGTCTGTCAAAGAGTATCCTGTGAAAATGGTTATACTGACCAAATCGGCAGGGGCCGTTATGATCGGGCATGAAGAAGCTCATTTTTGAAGGATCAGCGCCAGGCTCCATCAGCTTTTTAATGAAGCTTCCTGTAGTGCAGATCATAGGAAAGCATTCTTTTGATGATGTATATTTCCTTCCGATTGCCAGATCTTCTTCAGTCTGTTTGGGAAGGACTTCTGAAGGAATTCCGCAGCTGCGGGCTGCAGCTGCAAGCATATAAGCAGCATCGTTCATATATGGGAAATACATCACCCGTTCTTTTTGGGGAGAGGATAGACCCGGCCGTGGTCTGAAGATCTCTATATCTTTCTTCTGATTTTTCTCAGCGCCGCTGAGACTGTCGAGAAAAGCTTCGATACGGGTTATCATTCCCGCATCAGCAGAGTGTTCATCCACTTCAAGATGAAGAAATGGTTTGCCTTTAAGCTCTTCTGTGATATAGTGCCAGATAAATGAGTCGGGTCCGCAACGGAAGTTACTGAGATAAACTGCATGGAGATTTTCATTTTTTGCTACAAGCTGTGCCGCTGCAATCATTTTCTGACCATTGGGCCAATACATATTCCTGTAGTTTTTGAAAATATTGTATGGTGAAAGGTCAAGCATGTCAATCGGGATCGGCATAACATTCTGGGTAATAAGCTTTTCGATAAGACCAAGATTCAGGTGAGTGTCAGCGCTGTTATATGGTCTTCCGAGCAAGACTACAGGACGGCAGTTTTTGGGGATATTGTTAAGAACCTCTTTCCCATAGTCAACAAGCTTTCTTTCGAATGCTGTCTGAATGTCATCAGCTTTATATATAGCTCTCTTTATATCATCTTTGTTAATTCCGAATTTATCGTTGAAATACTCAGTCATCTCTTTCACAAGAGCACGTTCAAAAAACCTGAAATGCAGTGTAGGGATCAATAATTTTGACTCATCCACTTTACCTTTAAGAGCTGCTTTTACCATGAAAGGATATGTCTGCACCCATGGACAGTTACAATTATAAGTCTTGTTGCCTTCACGTTCTTTCCCATTTACTATAAAAGGAAGGAAAATATAATCAACTCCTCTCTCAACCAGATCAATTGCATGTCCATGCATCAGCTCTACGGGCAGGCAAGTCTCTGTAGTCATCGTTTCAATGGACTGATTAACAAGAGCTTTATCTGATTCCCTTGAAACCACTATTGTAAATCCGAGCTCTTCAAAAAAAGTACGCCAGAATGGGAACTGCTGATAGTAAACCATAAGTGCCCTGGGTATTCCAATAGTAGTTGTTTTCCATGTCTCTGGCTCAGTGTAACCTTCACGGAGCATTTCAATACGTTTCTTGAAAAGATTCGGTATGTTGTTTGCTACTTTTTTCCTGTCGTCTGTTTCGTATTTTTCACACCGGCCACCATAGAACAATGATTTCTTCACCCCGGCAATCTTAACCCTTCTTATCTCACAATGATTTGTACAACTCTGACAGACAAACCTGCTGATATCATATGTCACATTCCTTACACCAAAGCCTTTAAATCTGGTTTTTTGTCCTTTTGCCATAGATCTTTTTGCAAGGATAGCAACACCAATAGCCCCTGTGACATCAAAATGGGGAGGGATTATTATCTTTTTTCCAAGAACCTGTTCGAAGGCAGCGACTACAGACTTATTATTTGTTACACCACCCTGGAAGAAAATTTTGTCTCCCACTTTGCGGTCAACAACAACTTTCTGTAGATAATTGTAAACTATGGAATAGGCAAGACCGCCAACAAGATTCTCATTTCTTGCCCCTTTTTGCATAAATGAATTGAGGTCGGACTCCATAAATACAGTACACCTGTCACCAAGTTTTACAGGACTATCTGAACTCAAGGCCATTGAACCGAACTCATTTACAATGTTAATATTAAGTTTTTCGGCCTGTTCCTCCAGGAATGATCCTGTGCCGGCCGCACATACCTTATTCATCTCAAAGTCAACCACAACTCCGTTCTCAATACTGATGTACTTCGAATCCTGACCGCCTATTTCAAATATTGTATCAACTGTGGGATCATAGTCAATAGCTGCGGTTGCCTGGGCGGTGATTTCGTTCTGAATAGTATCGGCTCCAATAAAATCACCTGTAAGGTAACGCCCTGACCCTGTTGTTCCGGCTCCTATTACCTCAACATCTTCTCCAATCTCATCATAAATCTCTGTTAATCCCTTTTGTATTGCTTCAAGAGGTTTCCCTGCTGTAGGAAGATACCTGCGTGAAATAACCCTGTGCTGTTCATCAATAAGAACCACATTTGTACTTAACGACCCGATGTCAAGTCCAAGATAGACCTTGGTTTTATCTTTTCCTTTAATAATAGGATGAACATGTTTTTTATATTCTGCACATGATTCTTTAAGTTTTGGCAGACTGACAAACGTTGTGGAATCAGCGGAAAGATATTCCTCCAGTTTTTTAAGACCTGAGAAATGATTCATTTCAAGGTTGTTGGAATGGGCATACATCACAGCTCCTATTGCACCCATTGAGGCATGATGCCTGGAAATAATGAGCTCATTTTCATTAAGATCAAGTATTTCCCTGAATGCTCTTACCATACCGATATTTGCTGCTACACCACCTGAAAAAACCACCGGTTTCTTAATCTCCTTACTTCTGGCCAGATTGCTTCGGAAGTTCCTGGCAAGAGCGAAGCATAATCCTGCAACTATATCATGAAGAGGAGTTGCTATCTGCTGATGGTGAATCATATCGCTTTTGGCAAAAACACTGCACCTTCCTGCAATCCTTGGAGGATCAACCGATTTCAATGACATTTGCCCGAATTCGGTTTCTATAGGTACACCTATTCTTCTTGCCTGCTGATCGAGGAAGGAGCCGGTACCGGCAGCGCAAATACTGTTCATCTCAAAATCGACCAGTCTTGAGTGTCCGTTTTCAGGATCTTTTTCAAGAATGATTAGTTTAGAATCTTCCCCCCCTATCTCAATAACCGTTTGAGCATCAGGAAATAATCTTCCGGTTGAGGTTGCCTGGGCAATTATCTCATTAACAAATATTCCACCTATAAGCTCAGTAGCCAGTTTTCCGCCTGTCCCGGTTATTGCAATCCCTGTTATTGATTCAGCCTGATGGGTTTTTAGAATTGAGGTCAGCCTATCCTTGAGAATATTAAATGGTTTTCCATGAATATATTCATAATAGTCTTCAAGAATATTATAACTTTCATCCATTACGACCGTATTCAATGAAACCGACCCAATATCAAAACCAAGTAAACGGTTCTTATCGGAAGAAAATATAGGGGAAGATTTCTGACTCATGAGATATATCTTTGGAATTTGAACAATAAATACACCGATGGTTGTGTTGCCATTGCGGCCAAAAATATGTTATAAACATTTAAGAATCAATCTAAATAGGGATTTTTATGTTATATATCATGTTGTGTTTTAAATAAAAAAACCTGTATCTTTTATTTAAAATGCAGGTTGATAATTATTTGGCTAAATAGTTTAACTCTTCAACTTTAATACCCTGTTTGCGTGTCGCCATAGCTTTTGGGAGGCACGTTTTAGCGAAAGTGGTCTAAGCCCACTCTTCCTGAAGTACTTCTCCGTTGATTCCGACAATCATCTTCTTAACAGGTACTTTTCTGGAAGAGTTATCCAGCGCTGCCCTGACCATCTGCAACAATCCACCGCAGCACGGCACCTCCATCATCATTACTGTAATAGTATTCACCTTTGCAACGTCGATCATGGAAGTTAACTTTTCAACATAAATATCGGCTCCATGATCAAGTTTTGGGCAGGCTATTGCCAATGATTTACCTTTCAGAAATTTGTTGTGAAAGTTGCCCATAGAAAATGCCACACAGTCAGCAGCAATCAATAGATCAGATCCTCTGAAATATGGAGCATTTGGATTAACCAGATGCATCTGCACAGGCCACTGCCTCAGTTCTGAAGGCTGGTCTTCCAGAAGGGCATTATCATTAGTTTTTCCAGGCTTTTCAATAACCATTGCCCTCGATCCCGGACATCCGCCACCTTCATGACTATGTTCGTGAGAGTGACCATGGGTAGGCAGAGGAGATGTTACAACCTTCCCATGATTATGCACTTCGCTAATTACCTCATCGAGATTAAAGTTTAGCTCTGCTCTGTGGTCTTTGAGAAAAGAAACGCCTTCCGGAAGGAAACCTGTTTCTCCATGATCTTTAAGATGTTTGAGATGGGCAATGATGGTGTTTTTACCCTTATCTTTCATCTGTTCCATGACGCGTGTTTCGTTGTATGGTTCTGCTTCCCTGGTCTCGATGGTGATAGCTCCTTCAGGGCAATGACCGATACAGGCACCAAGTCCGTCGCACATCAATTCACTTACAAGTCTTACCATGCCGTCAATTACCTGTAACGCACCCTCATGGCAGTTAGGAACACACAGGCCGCAGCCATTACATAAATCCTCATCAATCTTTAAAATATCTCTTTTCATATTTGTATGGTTTAATAATTTTCATTTACAAAAATGAAGAAATGTCATAACCTGGATTGTAACATATGTTACAAAGTTGTATTTTTATAAAAAAAATTATGGACTACGCTCAACTATCAAGCGCCCCTCTGTTCAGAGGAATGACAACCGGGGAGATCGAAACAATTATATCGGGAGTAGCTCATCGGATTAAAAAATTCCAGGCAGGTTCCTTGATATCTCAAAGCGGGGAACCCGTTAATTCACTGATGGTTGTAATAAGCGGAGTTGTAAAGGGAGAGATGATTGATTATGCAGGGAGGGTGATAAAAATTGAGGATATTCCTGCTCCTGGAGCTCTTGCATCAGCTTTTATGTTCGGAAACAGGAACAGGTTTCCTGTTAACGTAATTGCAGTTTCAGATGGAGAATTGCTTTTGATAGAAAAGCCTGATTTTCTTAAACTGCTAATGAGAAACGACATTATCCTGATTAATTTTCTCGATATGATTTCAAACCGTTCCCAATTCTTGTCAGAAAAGATAAAATTTCTGAATTTCAAGACGATTAAAGGCAAACTCGCACATTATATCCTTCAGAAAGCAGGGAAGGAGAGGTCGTCTGTTTTGTTGGATATGACACAGAATGAACTTGCCGATTTTTTTGGTGTAGCAAGACCATCAGTAGCCAGGGTACTTGGTGAGTTGGAAGAGGAAGGTTATCTTGAAGCTAAAGGCAAAAACATTAAGATAATTAACAAAGCAGGACTTGCAGACCTTACACTTGAGTGAAATTATTTTGCAGGTAACATTATCAGGAAACAGGTTCCTTCACCCTCTTTACTCTCAACAGAGATACTGCCATTATTTATTCTTGCAAGCTCATGACATAGCTTAAGACCAAGTCCGGTTCCTTTTTCACTCTCTGTTCCCGGGGTACTCTCAATTTCGGTGGATGTAAAGAGATATTTTTGCTTTGTTTCAGGTATTCCAACTCCATTATCGCAGAACTTTAGAATGATACCTTCTCCACTCATTGTTTTGTCCTTTAGAAGAATGCTTATCCTGCCTCCGCGAGGCGTATATTTTACTGCATTTGACAATAGATTTCTAATAATAATATCCAGTAGATCTTTATCAAAGAATGCTATTGAGCTTCCAATCTGAGAGAAATTTATCGAAATATCTTTCTTATCAGATGTCTCTTTGAATATACTGAGGTTTGTCAGGATTATATCAGCAAGGTCGCGTTTTTCAGGCGAAAACTTAATCTTGTCTTCCTGCCCTCTTCCCCAGACAAGCATATTTTCCAATAAGCTGATAACGAGCTGTGCATACTGGATACTTGAATTTGCAAAAGTGTCATATTTCTCTTTATATTCTTTTTCTTTAAGTAAATTAAGCATATAGAGTATATTAACAACCGGGCTTCTTAAATCGTGTGCAATAACAGAAAAAATTCTGTTTTTCAGTTGAATAGTATCTGATAACTGTTTATTTTGCAAGGCTATCTTGCTGTTCTGTTTCTCGATTTCTTCATTTCTGGCTTTTATTTCATGTGTTCTTTCATTCACAAGAAGTTCAAGGTTTCTGTTCATGAATTCAAGCTCATTTTGCAGTTTTTCCTTCTCATGAAATGCTCTTACCCATTTATATAGTAATAGAGCTGCCTGGATGAAAACAAAAAGTACAATAATATATGTGAGTAAATATCCTATAGTACTATTTGACTTCCCAAGTGAGACCCTTATGTCATGCACGCCTCCGATCAATAGTAGAATAAATGTTAACAAATACATCAGATCCAGAGCATTTTTCTTTAATGTGCCCAGAAAACTCCTGTATAGAAGATAAGAGATCAGAACTATCATGAACGGATAGTAGACAAGTGTTGAGTAGCTGAAGATTTTTACAGGAAGAAACAAAGTTAAAACAAACGTCAGGGAGAATAATACTGTAATGATCCAGGAGATCATTCTGAAAAATCGTGAAGGATAGAGATTCAAAACAAACCATGTCCAGCCGATAATGACCACAAAAAGTCCCAGGTATTCAAACCTGACTATCCAAACCCAATCCATTGCGAACAGGTTGAGAATGAGGTAATGAGAAGTAAAAATGGGTCTTAAAGCCAGACCTATTGTAGTCATACTTAAGAAACCCATGATCCTCTCCCTCGTAGAAATAAGAAAAAAGAACAGGAAAAAAATGGAGAATCCTATTAACACGCTGATTACCGACCATTCTCCAGCCCAACTGTTTGCCATTCGCTTTTGGACCTCAGCAAATGTGCCAATTTTAACAGGAAGCCAGAACCCTCCGCGTCGATGATCATAATTTGAAACATTTATTATTATTGTGAGCGAATCTGATTCCGGACTAAACCTGTAAAAATTTCTTTTATACTCAGGCTTTGTTTCAGTTGCTGATTTCCCCGGGACCCCGTTTCCTCCAAGATACTTTCCGTTTAAATATATATCATACGACGAATCAAAAACAGGCAGATCAATACCCATAGATTTATTGAAACCGGCAGGCAATAGGATAGTCAGCCGGTATGTTGCATATCCATACTTTTCAGTTTTTACAGAATCATGAGGATAATCTGTCCAGTAAGATGGCACTTTTCCAAAATAGGAAGGCTTATATTTTCCATTTTCAAAGTCATTGGGGTGCAGCATTTTATTCCAGTAAAACTCCCATTCTCCATTAAGTTTAACAATGAAATGATCCGGATTGCTTATATCCCTCAGGTCGATCACCCCTTTGATTGCATAAGGAGAAGTTACATTTGCATTCAGATTAAACGTGAATGCAAATGCTAATAACTGAAAGAGAAACAGCCTGAATCTCATCAATAAGAGGGAAATTTTAATAGGTAAAGGTAAGCTTTTTCAAATTAAAATTTTTGGTTTTGTATTGGTTATCTGCATTCAAAACACAAGAATTGAAAATTAAGATCATTTTTCAATGACAGTTTTATTACTTCTTTTTATTCTTCTGTTTTATTCCTCTTATCATGAATAGAAAGTCACCTTTATTTACATAGGCTTAATGCTGAACATCTATTTCAGCCATCTCATCGGGATATTCAGAATCCGGATTTATGATTTTAATCTTAAAAAGAAAGGAAAGACACCTGGGTGATGTCTTTCCTTAATTAAACCTAAACCTGATCGTAGAATCTGCCGAGTGGCGATTGTAGAGAAATTAAAACTATTGTTATTCTGTTATCTTCAATTTTCAATCATCAATCATCAATCATCAATCCATAGACGCTGGTAAACTCAAAATGTTGCAGGGATTTTAGTTAATGATTTGTTAATCATTTGTTAAAATATTGTATTTAAAAGATATTAAGGCAGATAGCATATCAATTAGATGACGACGGATGTGTTTATATAGAAGTAATAAAAATAATACAACTTCAAGACATTAAAGCTCCAAGACATAGCTCTGGCTCTGTTATTAAAATAACAGTAATTTTTTGATTTTAACTTGGAATAATATTCTTGATAATGCCATGAATATTAAACTCCATTCATAAATATTTCTGACACTCAATAAAAATATTTAACTTGCACCCATCTTTGAATAATGATGATATCAAAACTGAAATATCGTTTCATGATGCAGCGCCTAGGCAGAAGGCTTTACAGTTGTTTAATGTTCTACAGCTTCTGAACTTTTTTTTCATTCTGAATCCTCAGAAAAATATTCCCCGTTTTTATTTAGGATTTCCAAAACAGCTTTAAACCTTTGATATGAAGGGACTCATTTTCAGCGTAAAAAGATATTCGATCCACGATGGTCCGGGGATAAGGGTAACATTCTTCATGAAGGGCTGTCCTCTTAATTGTATGTGGTGCCATAATCCGGAAGGTATATCTTCTTTTCCTGAAACTGTTATTCAGACTAATAAAGTGGGTGAGAAAGAGTTCATCAATAGTGAGGAAGTCGGGAAATACTATACAGTTGAAAATATTCTTGAGATACTTGAAAAGGAGAGAGTTTTCATAAATCAGTCAAAAGGCGGTATAACTTTCTCAGGGGGTGAACCAATGATTCAGTTTGAATTTCTGCTTCAAGCTTTAAAGGCGTGTAAAGAAAATGGTTATCACACAGCAGTAGATACCTCAGGATATTCATCTGCTGAAAACTATAAATCTATTATTCCCTTTACTGACCTTTTCCTCTTCGACATAAAGCACCTGGATGAAGTCAGACATCTTGAATTCACAGGGGTTTCCAATATCGTGATACTTGATATTTACCGGCTTCTGCTTGAAAGTGACACAGATGTAATGGTAAGAGTTCCTGTCATTCCTGGTTTTAATGATGATCCTGATCATTGGGAGAAACTGAAAAAATTTCTTATATCAACTAAAACCAAGTCACTTAAAAAGATTCACCTGCTGCCTTACCATAAAATAGGGTCATCAAAATATAAGAAATTTAACCTTCCTTACAGAATGGAAGGGGTGGAACCACCTGCAAAAGAAAAGATGCAGGAACTTAAAGAATTTTTCATTGAAGCAGGAGTTAAAATTAAAATTGGCGGATAAACAAACTACCATAAAAGTAAGTTTAAGATAATAATTAAGTGTGGAATGAAAATATCAATAAGAGTTCAACAATTAAGAGAACAGAGCCTGAATGCGGTCGAAAAAATCAGTGCTGAAAGAGCGTTATTGATGACTCAGTTCTACAAGAGTGATAAAGCACGTGAGTTGTCAGCTCCGGTGAAAAGGGCAAAAGCCTTCGAATATCTTCTGAAAAATAAGAAGATATGTATCAATGGAGGTGAACTGATAGTGGGAGAGAGGGGACCTGCTCCCAAAGAGACGCCTACTTACCCTGAGATAAGCCTTCATTCCATGAAGGATCTTGAGATACTCAATTCAAGGGAAAAGGTATTCTTCAGAGTAGATGAGGAAGTAAAGAACATTTATGAGAAAGAGATTATCCCTTTCTGGAAAGGGAAGAGTAACCGCGACAGGATAATGAGCCTTATGACTCCTGAATGGATCAATGCTTATATTGCCGGACTTTTCACTGAATTCCAGGAGCAGCGTGCCCCGGGGCATACAGTATTGGGTTACAAGATGTTCAGGACAGGATTTCTTAAATTAAAGGAAGAAATAAAAGAATCCGTTTCAGCTCTAGATTTTAATAAAGACATGCAAGCTTCTGAAAAGCAAGAAGAGCTTAAAGCAATGGATATAGCCTGCGATGCAATAATAATGTATGCGAACCGACATGCTGATGAGCTGGAAAAACTTGTTGCAAGTGAAAAGAATTCTGAAAGGATTGACGAGTTTATAAAGATGGCTGCTGTGTGCCGGAAGGTTCCTGCAAATGCCCCTGAAACCGTTCATGAGATGCTTCAGCATTACTGGTTCATTCATCTGGGTGTTATAACAGAACTAAATCCATGGGACTCATTCAATCCGGGCAGACTTGACCAGCATCTTTATCCGGTCTATAAAAAGGAAAAGGAGACTGGTTCCCTTTCTATGGATGAATTGTATGAACTTCTCGGTTGTTTCTGGGTAAAGTTTAATAACCACCCTTCACCGCCAAAGATGGGTGTTACAGCCAGTGAAAGCAATACCTACACCGACTTCTGCCTGATCAATCTCGGGGGTGTCAAACCCGATGGTACAGACGCAGTAAATGAGATGTCCTATATTCTTCTTGATGTTATTAAGGAGATGCGGATAATTCAGCCCGGTTCAATGGTGCAGATAAGCAAAAAAAGCCCCGACAGGTTCATACACAAAGCCCTTGATATTATCAGAACCGGCTTCGGACAACCATCATGCTTTAATACGGATGCAATAATCCAGGAGATGCTGAGGCAGGGGAAAAATATCGTGGATGCCCGGAATGGTGGTGCTTCAGGCTGTGTTGAGACCGGAGCTTTCGGAACAGAAGCATATTGGCTGACAGGTTATTTCAACCTGTCAAAAGTTCTGGAGCTGACATTGAATAACGGATTTGATAAAAGGACAAACAAACTTGTTGGACTCGAAACCGGTTATGCTAATGAGTATAAAAGTTTTGAAGATCTTATGGAAGCTTATAAGTTACAGGTAAATTACTTTATTGACATTAAGATAAGAGGTAATAATGTAATTGAGAAGACATTTGCCAACTGGCTGCCTGTCCCGTTTTTATCGTTGCTTGTTGAAGATTGTATTGCCAATGGCAAAGACTATAATTGTGGAGGTGCACGATATAATACATCATATATACAGGGGGTTGGTCTTGGAAGTATCACCGATATGCTGACATCAATCCGATATAATATTTATGATAATAAGAAGTATACCTGGGAAGAATTAATAAAAGCGCTAGATGTCGATTTTACCGGATATGAACAGGTTCAGTATGAGATGATATATAACACTCCGAAATATGGCAACGACGATGATTATGCTGATCAGCAGGCTGCAGATGTTTTTGAGATCTATTATGATGCAGTAAATGGCCGGCCAACTTCAAGAGGGGGAATCCACAGAATTAATATGTTACCAACAACATCCCATATTTATTTTGGAAGTGTTATCGGAGCAACTCCTGATGGACGGAAAGCACATAAGCCACTTTCTGAAGGTATTTCACCAAGCCAGGGTGTTGACAAAAACGGTCCGACTTCGGTCATAAAGTCAGCTTCAAAAATCGATCACTTTCGTACCGGAGGTACACTTCTTAATCAGAAATTCTCGCCACAGTTTTTTGAAGATGAAGATAGTTATGATTGCCTGACAGCATTGATAAGAAGCTATTTCAGTCTCAAAGGACATCATATCCAGTTTAATGTGGTGAATGCAGAAACTCTGAAGGATGCACAGAAGCATCCCGAATTATACCGTGATCTTATTGTGAGGGTGGCAGGTTATAGTGATTATTTCAACGATCTTGGTGAAGATCTTCAGAATGAGATCATCAACAGGACCGAGCATGGGGCCGACCGTTAAAAAATAGCCCGGTGGGCTATTTTAGGGAAAGAGCCAGTCTGGCAGGAGTGGCTAAGGGGGAGAGTTCGAGAATCTCGTCTATTTCGCCTTCTTATCCTTTGTCTCATTAAACACCGAAGTGGCAGTTGCAATAACTCCTGCAATGTCAGTAAGATTCGACGGGATTATTAAAGTGTTATTAGTCTTAGCAAGATTTCCAAACGCCATAAGATATTGCTCAGCGATCCTCAGGTTAACGGCATTTAATCCGTTTTCTTCTGATATTGCAAGTGAAATAGCCCTCAAACCATTCGCAGTTGCCTTTGCAAGTTGTTCGATCTCCGATGCTCGGCCTGTGGCTTCATTGATACGCTTCTGCATTTCCCCCTCTGATTTTTTGATAAGTTCCTGCTTGTCCCCTTCTGCATTATTTATCTTAGCCTGTTTTGTTCCTTCCGATTCGGCAATTACCGCTCTTTTCTCCCTTTCAGCCCTCATCTGTTTTTCCATTGCATCTTTAATGCTCTGAGGGGGCGAAATATTTTTAACTTCGTAACGCGATACCTTTACACCCCATGGCTCACTGGCTTTGTCAACAGCTTCAACAATCGAAACGTTAATAGTTTCACGTTCTTCAAATGTTCTGTCAAGTTCCAGTTTGCCTATTACGCTCCTCATTGTTGTCTGAGCTATCTGTATAGAAGCAAATCTGTAATTATCAATTCCATACGAAGCTTTTTGAGGGTCCAGAACCTGAAGGTAGAGGATACCGTCAACCTCAACTGCGATATTATCGCGTGTGATACATATCTGTGGTGCGACATCAATTGCCTGTTCTTTAAGCGTGTGTCTGTATCTTACTTTATCAATAAAAGGGATAAGTATCTGGAAACCCGCTGTAAAGGTTGCCCTGTATTTTCCAAGTCTCTCAACGATTATTGCTGTTCTCTGGGGAACAATTTTAATCATCGATGCAATCAGGATAAATCCTAAAAAGATTACCCCCACAAGAATAAAAGTAGTGCTAGATCCTTCCATTTTAATTATTTTTTAGGTTCAACTAATAGTGTAAAATTCTCTTTTTCAATAATGATAACTGTTTGTCCTTCTTTAATTTCCGATTTAGATTCAGCTTTCCAGGTTGTGCCTTTGAATTCGACTTTCCCATTCTTGTCAGGACCAATATTGGTTGTAGCCAGAGCCCCTTTTCCTGTAAACTCATCTTCAACCTCTTCAGACTGGTTTCCCTTGCTGTAAAAGAATTTTTTCTGAATAATTCTTCTAAGGGCGATGAGAGAAAGAACTGATATAACTGCGAAAATTATTATTTGCAGATTGGTTCCGGGTTCAGCAATCAGGCAAACCAAGGCAGTAATCCATGCTCCGAGGCCAAAGAAAAAAATGAAGAATCCGGGAATGACCAATTCAAGCAGAAACAGACCCAGTCCAACAATGAACCAAAAAAGTTCAGGCCTGGAAAAAATGTTTGCAATCATAACGAATAGTTTAAATTATTATGGAGAAAAATGTTTTGCATAAAGTAAAGATACAATAAAAACTGTAGAAAACTCAAAAATAAATTTTGTTTTCTGCTTTTATTTGTCTGTCGGTAAGTACCTCAGAGATGGTAGATGGTTTAATTTCCGGATAAGTTATTGTTGATATCTTTCATCCATGCAACAACTTTTTTGGAATAGAAATTCAGGTTCTCGCAGGTAAAATCACCTTCCATTTTAATAAGGGAGCCTTTATAAGTTCCAGTGCTCTCCGAAAACTGGTAACAGATGAACTCCAATGATCCTGCATCAGCGGCAACATTTTTTAATGCAGTTATTTTACTCGAAGCGATGTTTTTAATGTAATTTGTATATTTATGAAGCTCTTCTTTTGGGATTTTCTTACTAGTTTGAAAGCATTTATTAATGTTATCAGCAACCTGGCTTTCATTAAGCGTAAAGTTATTGTCAGGAAAATTCCAATCTTCCGGATTACTATATGTCAGAACATTTCCCTCATTGTCGATAATAAAGCCTTTGTGCTGATAACCCCAGGCATAATTAACATATTCTAACTGGAACAGGATCGCCTGCTTATCGCTGATAATATAATTCTTTTTGCATCCTATTATAAACAAGACCGTTAATGTAATGAGAATTATTTTTTCCAGAAATGATTTCATTAATAGCCAATTAATCTTTTGTTCTTCAAAAATCGGACCACATTGCATTGTTTTTGAACTATTGCCGACAAAAATACTATTATATTTATTGCAAAGAGCATCGCGAAAAAAAATTTTCTCGATTCATTTTTTTTTTGTAATTTCTATCGTTAATAATTCCCGAGGAATTGCTCTGAGATTCTACATATCTCATCCGTTACTTTAACGGGATAAGTAATTCATTTATAAGGCGTTATGCAATTTTAATTTCAGTATCATAATTAAATAGCCATGAAAGGAAATAAATCAAATGGAAAAGTTTTTTGATTATTTTGATGGTCGGTACAGAGAGTCTATACTCAATAAGCCTCCTGCTGATGATGGTCCTGTAATTACACTTTCACGATTGACAGGATGTGATGCCCGCCAGGTAGCGACTATTCTGGTTGATGACCTTAACCATAAATATGGTATAACAAAATGGAGATGGGTCGATAAGGATATTATTTATGCCATAGCAAAGGAGTTGAATACAGATAGTCAGCGTGTTGAAAATTTCTATAAAGGGATTGAATTATCCAATATTTCAGAGATGATAATGGCTTTCTCTGGTGGTTTTGTGAGTGATCTGAGAGTAAAAAAAGCTATTAAGGATGTTGTTCTGTCGATGTGTAAAGAGGGATATATTGTTCTGGTTGGAAGAGGTGGTGTCTCAATCGCCCATGAAATTCCCGATGCTCTTCATATCCGGCTAATTGCACCATTTTACTGGAGGGTTGATAATGTGATGAAAAAGAAAGAGATGAATATTGAAACTGCCGAAGAGTATGTTGTAGATACCGACGAAAAAAGATTCAACCTGATCCAGGCATTCCTCGATAAGAAACCTCTGAATATTGATTACCTGTTCGATACGACAATAAACCGCAGCTCCTTCACCATTCAGGAGATAGCTGACCTTATTGTTTCTATGTTTGAGAAAAAGATCGGACGGCAAGTTACCAACAGGAAAAACATAGCACAGAAATTTTAATTATACCCCGCTTATTTCACCTATCTTTTTAATGTGTTCACTGAGCCTTCTGTCGAGACTTTTCTTATATGCATCCCAGTCTTTGATCGGGTATTTAGCCACACCGGTATCCATTGCAGCTTTTGCCACAGCAGAAGCAACACTGGAAAGCAGACGCGGATCAAGTGGTTTTGGAATAATATAATCTTTTCCAAAAACAATCTTTTCAACATTATAAGCTTTGGCAACTTCAGGAGGAACGGGTTTCTTGGCCAATTCAGCAAGTGCTTTTGATGCAGCAAGTTTCATCTCCTCATTAATTACTGAGGACCTAACATCCAGTGCCCCTCTGAAAATGAAAGGGAACCCTAATACATTGTTGATCTGATTCGGATAATCTGATCTGCCCGTTGCAAAAATAAGGTCATTCCTTGTCGACATTGCATCTTCGTATGATATTTCGGGATTCGGATTTGCCATTGCAAAGACAATCGGATTTTTTGCCATCGACGACAGCATCTCCTTCGACATCACATTTGCAACCGACAAACCGAGAAACATATCGGATCCTTTTACTGCTTCTGCAAGTGTGTTGATCTCTCTTTTTGTTGCAAATAGCTGCTTGTATTTATTAAGGTCCTTCCGTTGTATGTTGACAACTCCCTTGCTATCGACCATAACAACGTTCTCTTTCTTAACTCCCAGTGCGACATATAGTTTTGTGCATGAAATAGCGCTGGCGCCGGCTCCGTTTACAACTACTTTTATTTCCTCAATCTTCTTTCCGGTTATCTCAAGTGCGTTTATGAGGCCTGCCGCGGAGATGATTGCCGTACCATGCTGATCGTCATGGAAGACCGGAATATCGAGCATCTCTTTCAGTCTCTCTTCAACCTCGAAACATTCGGGAGCTTTAATGTCTTCAAGATTTATTCCTCCAAAGGTGGGCGCAATTTGTTTGCAAAATTCTATCAATTTCCCGGGATCTTTCTCATCAACCTCAATATCAAAAACATCAACATCAGCAAAAACTTTAAAGAGAAGACCTTTACCTTCCATTACTGGTTTACCGGCAAGTGTACCAATATCTCCCAGTCCGAGAACAGCTGTGCCGTTGGAAATCACTGCGACAAGGTTGCCTTTTGCAGTATACAAATATGCGTCTTCAGGATTTTTTTCAATCTCCAGACAGGGATAAGCAACTCCCGGTGTATAAGCCAGGCTCAGATCATATTGTGTACTATATGGTTTTGTAGGGATGACCTCCACTTTACCTTTGCGGCCTCTGCTATGGTAGAGAAGCGCATCTTCTTTTGTTACTTTTGGCATGGTGTGTTATTTTTAGTATTAATTATTTTGAGAGAATAAAAGTAAGAAATATTCTTTTATAATAAGATTTTATTTTGCATTGATAACAAAATTAGATATTTTCAACGGCAGTTTTTGTAGTTCTTTTCACCTTATTATTATATTATATTTTTTCTATGAAGAAAAACATTGCAATAGGTACTGATATAGGGGGAAGTCATATCAGTTGTGCCGCCGTTGATCTTGTTTCGGGGAAAATCCTCAGGGAAACATTAATTGAAAGAGCAGTTAATAACAAGGCTCAGGCCAGTGCGATAATTGCTGTTTGGGCAGAAGCACTTTCAGGTGCTTTAGCGAAAGTGTCTATTGAAAAAGTAAAAGGAATTGGCTTTGCGATGCCGGGGCCATTCGATTATGTCAAAGGAATTTGTTATATCCGGGGTGTTGCAAAATATGAGAATCTTTACGGTTTCAATGTAACCAATGCCATTTCAAGTAGTCTGGATGTTCCGGAAGGCTTTCTAATCAGATTTATGAATGATGCTTCATCTTTCGCCGTTGGAGAGGCATGGGCAGGTAGTGCGACAAAGGCAAACCGTTCACTCTCAATCACACTTGGTACAGGCTTCGGATCTGCATTTATCAGTAACCGTATCCCGATTGTGGATGGTCCGGATGTACCTAAGCTGGGTTGTATTTATCACCTGCCATATAGAGATGGAATTGCTGACGATTATTTTTCAACCCGTGGGTTACTTGGCAGATATAAAAGTATCACAGGAAAAGAGTTGAGTGGGGTAAAAGAGGTTGCAGCATTGGCCGTCTCCGACAAGATAGTATCAGATCTCTTTACTGATTTTGGAGATAAACTTGGGCTGTTCCTTGTTCCATGGCTTAAGAAGTTCAAAGCTGAAATTATTGTTATTGGAGGAAACATATCGTATGCTTACCACCTTTTTGGAGATATTTTTGAAAACAGATTGAAAAAAGAGAATTGTAATTGCAAAGTAGCCCTATCAGAACTGAAAGAGGATGCTGCCCTCTTGGGAAGCGCATACCTGCTTGATGATGATTTCTGGAAATCAGTACAACATGCACTTCCGTTAATGTGAAACAAATTTGTATAAATAACCCTTCAGCCCTCTGCCTTCTGCCTTCCGCCCGAATATTTAAGGCTTAAGGAAAACCAATGCATATTGAGAACCATAAACCCAAAACTAATTTATTATGAACACAAAAGTAAACATTACAAAAATACTCCCTGTCCTCATGGCATTTTTTGTCATGAGCTTTGTTGACCTCGTAGGTATTGGGGTTGACCGTGTAAGTAAAGACATGAACCTGAGTGCCACTCTTGCACAACTGATCCCATCTGCAGCTTTTCTCTGGTTTCTTCTACTCTCTGTTCCGGTAGGAGTAATGCAGTCGCGTATGGGCAAACGGTTCATGCTGAATATAGGAATGGGAGTAACAGCATTAGGTTTACTGGTACCTTATTTCTTTTATACTTTCGGGATGGTGCTTGTAGGTTTTGCCCTGCTGGGAATAGGAAACACAATCGTCCAGGTATCGGCTAATCCACTTCTGGTCGATGTTGTTCCGGGAAACAGGACATCGAGTTTCCTTAGTTTTTCTCAATTTGTAAAGTCTATCGGCTCAATGATAGGACCTCCGCTGGCTGCGGGTCTTGCTGCATGGTTCGGCGATTGGAAACTGTTATTTCTTGTATTCGGAGTTGTTTCAATACTTTCAGCTCTATGGTTGGGTTCTGTAAAAATAGACGAGCAAAAGCAGGCAAAGATCAAGGCTACTTTTGCCTCTTCATTTAAACTATTGGGTACAGTTTTTGTCCTTATGATGGTTTTATCAATTTTTCTGGTAGTAGGTATCGATGTCGGATTCAACTCCAATTCCGGACAGTTCCTGATCAAACACTTTGGTATTGATCAGACAGCTGCTGAATCGGGCAGGAGTTACTATTTCGCCGGCCGTATGATTGGAACCTTTGCAGGTGCTATTTTACTTACAAGGATATCTTCACGTAAACTTTTTATGTGGACATCAATACTCGGAATATTATGTTTGGTTGCCATCCTGCTCATCTCTTCACCTGTCATAGCCCTGGGACTCGTCTTCCTTATCGGACTGGCAGTTGCAAATATCTGGCCGCTAGTATTTTCAATAGCAATAGAAAAATATCCCACACGCAGTAATGAGATATCAGGTCTAATGATGATGGCAATCTCAGGAGGTGCTGTAATTCCTCTTTTAATCGGATGGGTAAGCGACATCAGCAGCATAAATATTGGGATGTCAATTCTTGTTTTATGTATGATATACCTGTTATCCGTTTCACTTTATTGCCTAAGAGAGAAGTAGTCAGTTTCGATCTTAACGTTTTTCCATATTATTTAAAGAAAACAGATTTTAATAAACCTGTCTTTTTATTCTGAATTTTACTTTAAGCCTGTTATTGTGGTTCTTGTAGAAACGGGTATCAATATAGTCAGCTTCCGCACACCCCAAACTTCGTACCCCTCACCGGTTTTGCAAAAATAGAACTTCTTCCATTTGTATTTTGATCGTAAAACTTGCAAATTGCAGTGTTATTAATTTTTATGCCGGAAGTCAGAAGAACAAAGTTTGAAGACCGCAAGACTGTAAGACCCCAAGACAATTTACAAGATACAAAACGACATAATATGAAAACAGACAACCTGGGCAGACGTGATTTTCTAAAGAAGACAGGCACTGCTGCCATTGCTTTTACAATTATACCCAGACATGTATTTGGTGGGCAGGGTTATACCGTTCCAAGCGACCAGCTTACCAAAGGCATTATCGGTGTTGGTGGTATGGGTCGTGGCCATTTTGAATATGAAGGCACCCGCCTTCTAGCGGTATGTGATGTAGATAAAACACATCTTGATCAGGCCATAGCCGCAGCCGGGAGAAAGATCGACGGATATCATGATTTCCGTGAGCTTATAGCCCGCACTGATATAGATATTGTTCACATTGCAACTCCGCCTCACTGGCACGGCATAATTGCCAGGACAGCTGCTGAGGCCGGAAAAGATATCTGGTGCGAAAAACCAATGACACGTACTATCGGCGAGGGGATTAAAGTGGTTGAAGCGGTTCAGAAACATGGTCGTATGTTCCGGCTTAATACCTGGTTCAGGTTTAAAGATCAGTTTTATGGTCTGGGTACAACTGTCAAACCTCTTAAGAAGCTTGTCGATAGCGGCGTTCTTGGCTGGCCTCTCAAAGTAACAGTAAGCGCCATAACCGGTTACGACTGGAAGTTCTATTGGAGCGGACTTCATAATCTTCAGCCAATGCCTGTCCCGGCAGAATTGGATTACGACTTCTGGCTTGGCCCGGCACCATATAAACCATATAATCCTGAA
>Ga0315286_10000877_pt1 | contig 26342 bp, 14 predicted proteins | sample YL17G10_0_MG_FD_205038 | JGI IMG/M metagenome (GOLD analysis project Ga0315286, IMG submission 205038) | Sediment microbial communities from Yellowstone Lake, YNP, Wyoming, USA - YL17G10_0 | ecosystem: Environmental > Aquatic > Freshwater > Lake > Sediment | place: USA: Wyoming | collected... | reverse complement strand
CCATAGAAATGAAGAAAGACAGGTCCCTGCCGGGTTGTTGGGCTAGGGAACTTACAGGTGTAAGCCCAATCCTTCTGTCCTACCCAGGCCGAAGATTCAGCGTTCTTGCCGATACGTGGATCACTGATCAAACCGTGGGTAAGCAGGATGTCATGGACTTGTGCCGGCATTCGTGTCCTCAGCCATTCCTTACCGGGCGAAGCTGCGTCACGCATCAGCTGCTCGATATCCAGGTGCCCGCTATCGAGTTGCCTCACGAACCATCCCTCGGCCAGGACCTGTCTTGACCTCCGAGAGCGGGAGTCTCCGGCGAAGTTGCCTAAGGCGGGAACCAGCTCTTGGGCGGACGAGCCCAGCGCCACCCCAGGGATGACGGCCACTCCTGTCAGGAACTCGCGACGTCCGATTGTGAAATGAACTCCCAATCTCTTAACCTCCTCTTTTAGGTCATGACACCCTGCGAGTTGATACCTTCAGAGTCCCACAGGGCACCAACAGGCTAACATTTCACGTTCAAACTTCCCGTATGGTAAAGATTCTCGGACGACCCGGAAGTTCGCCGCAGTTGGTCATTTGGAGCCGGGCATGACCCGCTATTTCGGTCGATGTCGGGGGAGTGCAACTCCAGGCCCGTGCTTCAGCTGCGTACGATGTCCGATTCTTCTGTTGGTGTCGGGGAAGTGAATCGTAATCTGCAGACGCCTCCTGCAATCATGTGCCACGGCGCCCGGCATCACATGCCAGACCGGGTCAAGCCGCTTTGCGGTAGTAGTAGTGCAGGATGCCGCCGAGTCGCTCGCGGCACGCGACCCCGCCGGCGGTGCGGCCCACTTCTTCCCCCGGCTCAATCAGCCCGTTGTCGAGCCCTTGGTTGTTTCGCTCCGCATAATAATGGCTCAGGAACTCAGCTACAGCAATCTGCAGTGATTTCTTCCCGAAAAAGACCATGCGTTCCAGGCACTCCTCCTTGACCGAGCGCATGAAGCGTTCCAGATTCGGATTCAAGTTCGGAGAACGCACCGGCAACCACACTGCCTCCACACCGGCCTGCTCCAGGATGACCCGGAACGCCTCGGAGAACTTCGTGTCGCGATCCATGAGGAGGTACTTCTTGCCGCGCAGGAATCCATCTTCGGCGTCGCTGAGATTTCTCGCGGCCTGGCACATCCATGACTCGCCGGGATTCGGGGTACAGCCCCCGAAGTGCACCCGTCGCGTTGCCAATTCCATGACAAAGAGCAGGTAACGAGTCCGCTTTTGGTCCAAACCTCGATCGTGGTGAAGTCGACGGAGGCCAGGACGTCCCAGTGGGCTCCGAGAAAGGTCTTCCAGGTCGACTGGCACATCCGGTCCGGCGCCGGCTCGATGCCGTGGGCTTTGAGGATGTTGGCGACCGTCGTGTCCGATATGCAGTGCCCCAGATTCGCCAGGACCCCGTGAATCCGGTCATAGCCCCAGGTCGGACTCTCCTTGGCGATATGAGGCACCAGCTCGACGATCTCCGGGGTAACAGGGGGACGTCCAGTGGCTCTCCGCCGATCGCTATAGTCCCAGTGCCTGGCGACCAGCTCGCGATGCCACCGTAGAATCGTATCCGGAGTGACGATGGTGGCCAGCTGCTCGAGCATTTTCCGCCCGAGGATCTTACCTTTGACAGCCAGCCGCCGGCGCTGGTCGTTGTTGAGCAGGATTCGCTTCTTTCCGAGCTTCTCTTTGAGGACTCGATTCTCGGTCAGGAGGTACTCGACAGCGTCCTGTTGCCTGCTATTGATCCAGTCGGCAAGGATCAGAAGCAACAAATGCCATGGCTGAAACTGGGGCTTCATGTTCCTCCGGATGCGTGGTTAGGATCCGCAGCATCCGGGATCGTTGGCACTCTGTCAAGCCTCACACCCGGCGTTCGCGGCCGCCGAGGCAAGATACGCCATTACAGTCGTTTGCGGCTCGGCCGAATATTTTGACCCTACGGGGTTCCCTGAAAAAGGTGCAGTCACGGAATTCATCTCCGCACCTTGAGTCGTCAAATTCATTGCAATGCGGACGCGTTCTGTTGTTTCATTCGAGCGGGAGGATATGCAGGCTGCATGGTGTCCTTCGTGATGAGCCGGCGTCATTTGTCATTTGAGGAGTTCAGAATCGACATGCACTGGAATCCCTCGCCTCGGAAATTTCTCAGTACTTGTTTAGTCGTGACCTTCATTCTGCTGGTAACTGCATGGAGGGTTGCAGGCAGGGAACCGGTCCCCGAGGGCGAAGCTGGACCCTCCGTGGTTCTGCGGGAAGCACCGTTTCTCCAAATGCCCGGCGTGGAGGTTCCCGAGCGCAGTTTGCTTCATGAAGCAGACTCCAACAACCCTCTCCACTGGGATGGCGACACGCTTTATCTCTTCAGTAACTACGGGCATCCCTGGAGAACTTCAGGGCCCGATATTTTTCATATGGGAAATCGCGTTTCAGCCCGTCTGGGGGAAGTGAACGACAAGCTCCAGATCTGGGTTGAAAGCACATTCAAGGATGAAGATGGAACCCTCTATGGAGCTTTCCACCACGAACCCACGACCACCTGTTTCGGCAACTTACATCCGCCGACGGCACCAAAGATCATCTGGATGCGTTCGAATGACAATGGGGTGACCTGGGAGGACTTAGGCTTCATCATCTCGGCGAATCCCTGCGCCATCAACTGCCAGACCAAGAGCCCCTGGGATTCCGGTGGCACCGGTGACTTCTCGTTCATAGCAGATCGGAGCGGGGAGTACTTCTACTTTTACGGCACCAGTTATGATCCGCGATTTGAAGAACAGGGAGTCTTCGTAGCCCGAATGCGCTGCGCCGACCGCGGCAGCCCTGCGGGCAAGGTGCAGAAATGGTACCGGGGAGACTGGAGCGAACCGGGCCTGTGGGGACACGTGACACCGGCTTTCCCCGCCCAGCGTGACTACACGCACCTGGACGGCTGCATGTTTTGGGGGCCTGCCATCCATTGGAACACGTATTTGAACACGTACGTGATGGTCCTGAATCACGCAATTGACACCAAGCTGACCGCCGACGGCATCTATATCAGCTTCAACCCCGATGTGAGCAATCCCAAGGGCTGGAGCAAACCCAGAATGATTCTGGACCGGGCAGGCATTCTGAAGGCACAGGCGTTCGGATCGGTAACTAATGGAGTTCTGCAGATCCCCCCTGGCGTCTATTACGGTGAGTTGCGCGCGTTGCCGGAAGGAACTGTTGTCGCCGACACTGTTTCCAGCGGCTGGTACCCCCAGATCGTTGGTACAGGCAAGGGCGAAACCGACACTCTCTGCGGCCGGACGGGACGGTTGTTCATGACCGGGATGTCCCGGCTTGAAGTCACCTTCCTCAAATCTGGTGAGAAGGAAAAACCCTAGAATGATTCTGAGCAGCCGGATCCCTATGAACAATCCGTGTGAAGCAACTTGTCACTTGCCAAGGAACTGGCGGACCAGCCTTGTCTCGTCCTTCATTGTCTGCACAATAGCATCCATTATCAGTGTCCTTGCTCAGGGAGGCCGGGAAGGGCAGGCTCCCACAGGCCCTTCGGTAATCCTGAAAGAGGCCCCTTCGCTGCAGATGCCGGGAGTGGCGGTCCCCGAACGCAATCTGCCTCATGAATCGGACTGCAACAACCCGGTTCACTGGGATGGTGACACCCTGTATGTGCTCAATTCCTATTCGCATCCCTGGCGGAGTTCGGGTCCGGATCTCTTTCATTTAGGTGAGCACGTTGCGACCCGGCTGGGCGGAGTCAACGACAATCTGTCGATTTGGATTGAATCGACCTGGAAGGATGAAGATACCGGTGTCCTCTACGGCGCGTACCACTATGAGCCGGATGCGGTTTGTTTCTCCAACAAGCACCTGCCCACGATGCCGCGCATCGGCTGGTTGAGATCACAGGACAATGGCCTAACCTGGGAGGAACTGGGCTTCATCATTGAAGCGGAGCGTTGTGCCGTCCGCTGCGACACAGCGAGCCCCTGGGATGCAGGTGGGACCGGGGATTTCGTGTTCCTCCTCGATGAGAAGAGGGAGTTCTTCTATTTCTACGGCACCAGCTACGATTCCCGCTTCGAGGAGCAGGGTGTCTGGGCGGCCCGTATGAAATTCACCGATCGTGACAACCCCTCAGGCAAAGTCATGAAATGGCATCAGGGCCGGTGGGATGAGCCCGGTTTGTGGGGACATGTGACGCCCGTTTTTCCGGCTGAGATTGATTATCATCGGAAAGACGGCACGATGTTCTGGGGGCCCGCCATCCACTGGAACTCGTATCTGAATCAGTATGCAATGCTCCTCAATCATGCCATCGACACGCGACTCAACGCCGACGGCATATATATCAGCTACAACAAGACTCTTGGCGATCCAGCCGGCTGGAGCAAACCCGTGATGATCCTGGACCGGGAAGGCATTCAGCGCGCCATGACAGGCGCCAACCTCTCCGCGACCAAGATGGGGAACGGGTGGTACCCCCAGGTAATCGGGACTGCCAAGGGTGAGACAGACAAGCGAATGGGACGCAGCGGCCGCTTTTTCATGGCGGGCTATTCGACCCGTGAGATCACCTTTTTGCGGGCTGATGACAAACTGAAATGACACGTCCAGGCGCCGCGGCAGACGGATGCGGGAAATGCCATCGGTGGGCATTTCATCAAATCAGCCAGGCTCGCTGATGAATCCCCCTCCTCGCGCGTCGGTTGGTAACGTTGTATCAGCCCGACTTGGGAAATCCCATGAACCGAAGACACTTCATGCAGGGCACACTCATGGCTGCAGCAGGCGTGTGGCATTCACGGAGAGCCGACGGCCAGCCTTCCGTTGAATTCCACGCCTGTCCGAAATCCCGGCCCCCGGCTCGCACCCTTTTTGCGTTTCGGGCCGGCGACCTCACGTCATATGCGGCTGAGATGAAGCTGACCCTGTCCTGTCTGCAGGGACTGCTCAATCGCAACCAACCCCAGCTCTATCTGATTCACGACCGGTATGATGAGCTCTGGCTGGAATGGCTTCAGGCACGCGGGGATGTAGACAAGGTCGTCTGGCTCGAGATCGGCGAGGTCTTTGAACGCTTCCTGCGTTATGCCACGCAGATGTTCGTCATTGATCCTGCCGTTCCTGCCAGCATCAACGTAGCGACCATGCTCGCCGCCATCCACGACGGACTGGTCGCAGCACCAGGCACTGCGGATCAATTCAACCTCACGATGGGTGTAATTCCGGATTCCAGCAGCTCAGGATTGGATTTGAGGAGCTTCCGATGGAAAAAAGACGTCGACGCGTACCGGTGGGTATATGAGAAGTACCAGAGCCGCCTTTCGCGCCAGGCCATTGCCATCCTCGCTCCCCAGGAAGCAGCCCTGCGGGATTACCTGGTCGAGTTCAGCATTCCCATTCTCTGGATTTCCGGCCCACAGGATGAAAGTGCCAACCCCAAGGCCTCTTCCGAGGAGGAAACCGAGTTCGCGCGCGACATAATGATGCAATGGCCGGCCAATATTCCCTGCCTGGGCTGGCCAACAAGCGGCGACAAGCAGGGTGGCATCGGCGAGACGCCGGGAGTACGCCTGGCCAGTCGATGCGCCAAATACACTGCCTGCACCGCATTCGATGCTTACTCCCCGACCGTGGGCAATCTCTCTGTGCACTCTGGTACCGCGGCCAGCCTCAAACAGTCACCCCCGGCTGTGAAGCTGGATGCAGCCAAAGTCTACCTGGCGTTCGTGCGATCCGACGGCGACGGATTGAACTTTCACCGTCACTACTATCGGAAACTTTTCGACGATCCGAAACACGGCTCTGTTCCCATAGGCTGGCAGATCGGGCCGACTGCCTGCGATCTGCACCCGGACGTAATCGATTATTACTATAAGAACGCACGACCGGGAGATTGTTTCCTGATGGCTTTGACTGGAATGGGATACATCCATGAGGATGACTATGCCAGCAATTTCCCGGTTGAGGAGCAGGACAAGATCTGGACCGAGTACTTGCGGCTCTCGGCCCTTTATCGCGAGCGCCTTGACGCAACAGTAATGTCCACCTACTCGGAGATGAAGCCGGAGAAGTTGGCACTGTGGGCCCGAATCCCGGAGATTCGGGGCATTTTTGCCAATTACGGGCGGAGTCACTCTACGTCACTGGAAAACCTCTTGACAGTGGTGGAGGGTAAGCCCGTGTTTCGGGCCATCGACCGCCCACCCGGCCCGTTTACATTCACACCCTCATCCAGAAGAGACGCAGAGTACTTCATGATCAACGAGATCAAACGCTGGACGCCGACACAGCGGCCGGCGTTCCTGCATGTTTTTCTGGCCAACTGGCTGACCAGCCTGGACATGGCTGAGAATATCGTAAGGGGGCTGGGCGGCGATTACCTGGTAGTACGCCCGGATCAATTGCCTCAGCTCTATCAACAATCGCTCGAGAGAAAGTAGCCCACAGATGCCCCCGATCTTCAGCCTTCAATCGCGTCGCGACTTCCTGAACCACACGCTGGGAATTGGTGCGGTTCTGCCGTCGAGTGCAATGCTGCTTCCTGAAAGGAATTCTGATCCGCCAACGGATGTGCCCGCTGATGACGCGATCCTGATCCGCGTTAACGCGCCGGCCGGCCCCCCTCCATTGGGAGCACCGGTGGAAACAAGTGTTCCGTTCGCGCGCGGACAGCTTCTGCATCCTGAAGGCAAAGCCGTCTTTGCACAGGATGGACAGCCCGTAATCATGCAAGCGCGGGTCGCTTCCGCCTGGCCTGACGGCAGCGTGCGTTGGCTGGCGGTTGTTTTTGAGCCTTCATCCGGACCGGGCGATTACATGTTGCGGGAGGGCAAGAGCCCGAAGGCTCCCGACCTGATTCAGGAGGACAAAGGAAAGCTGCTGGTCGACTCCGGCCAGGCATTACTGACGTTTGCCGATGCGCGCCGAGGATGGCTGGAGAGTATCGGTAGCCACGGTGAAGACGGCCAGGTCCACGCTCTGGTCAGAGGATTGCAATGTTGCGATCTTTTGCTGACCAGGCATGACGGGAAAGTGTTCCAAGCCGGTCTGGCGAAGGACGCTTGCGAACTCATTGTCGAAGAACGCGGCCCCATGAAGGCCTCCCTGCGCTGCCAGGGCAAACTCCGGGCTTCCGATGGCTCGGATCTTTTCGATTTCATTCTCCGATGGAAGGTCTATCGAGCGCGGCCTGAAGTCCATATGACTGTAACGTGGATCAATACCAGCGACGCCGTGTCGGAGAAGATCCGGGACATCCGATTGTCATTGCCGTTCGATTTTGCTCCGGAAAGGCTCGTCTTCGGCTGTGAGCGGGGAGTCTATGACGGCCCGTATTTGAAGGACTGGCCCGTCCATATTCTCCAGGCAGACTACGACCGCTACTGGGTAAGAAAGCTGAATCCCGACGGCCGGGTTCAATACCTTTCCAGCGGCGGCTGCAACGGCGACCGCGCTCCCGGCTGGCTGTACTTCCAAGATTCTCAAGACTGCCTGGGGACCTGGGTTCCCGGCTTTCACGAAGAGTATCCGAATGAGATTTCGCTCAAGGATGGTGAGTTGAGTATTGGGCTGTGGCCCGAGAAAGCCGCTCCCTATTTGGCATCGAACACCATACTCCCCGCGGATCCCTTCGGTGATCGTCCCTACCGCTACAACAAATACCTTCCGATCATGCCGCATCCATACCTTGCCTTTTTTGACACGGAAGAGCGATGCCTGGATGCGCGGCAGGGTATGGCAAAGACTCAGGAAATCATACTCAGCGTATGGGCAGGCAATGCCGAGGGGCCAACCTTCGAACGGAAGTGGTGGGACAAGGCGCTTCAGCCGGTGCGTGGACATCTCGAACCCGCTTATGCCACCTCAACGGGAACTTTGGGTATACTCTCCCCCCGGTCCCCAAAGGCATACCCCCATCTCGAGCAGTTGTTCGACGTGAGTTTCCAGTGGCTTGACCGCCACATCGACACCCTGAGATGTTACGGGAAATTTGACTACGGGGACTTCAAGTATATGACCCCGGGCACCGACTACATGTGCCACCCGGGCACAAAATGGGGCGAGATGGGAGAGATGCCGCGGGAGGGATACTGGCACAACAACGAACGGGATCCTCTGTTGGGGTTGTTGCTTTACTATTACAGAACCGGTGATCCGAGAGCATGGGATCGCTGCCTCATTGTCTCGCGCCATCTGTTCGACATCGATATCTGCCATCATCCGCACTGGGGCATGTGGACTCACAGCTACGGCCATTTTTATCTGGCACAGGGCAAGTCCGGTGAGCCCGATCACTCCTGGCTCCTGGGGATGCTTGTCTGGGCGCAGATGACCGGAGACCCCGTCGCCAACGACTGGATCATCCGGTGTGGAGAAGACTTACGCACCTTTCCGATTGACTATTCGCTTGCCGATGCACGTGCGGTTTCCGTCTACCTGCACATGATGTGCCAGTTTTACTCGGCGACCAACCGCACGGAATACCTCGAAGCAACGCACGCACCGGCCCGGACACTCCTCAAGTTCCAGAAATCGAACGGCGGCTGGCCTGCCTATTTGGGAAACCCGAAGCACGACATCGAGGGGTTCGTCGAGCATGTCGCCATGGCCTTGGCCGATTACTATGCAATCAGCCGGGAGGAGAAGATCCTGGAGGCTCTGGACCGGGCAGTGGATTATCTATTCGGCAGAGATGGTGAAAAGCCGCCGGACCCGGGGGAATCCTCATTGGCGCTCTACTGCCTGGCGGTGTTGGCAACAATCACGGGGCAACGCAAGTACGTGGAATTGGGGGCTAATATCCTGGAGAAGCTGTATAGGCAACTGGATCCCCACGATGACCCGTATGGTCGCGGCGACTCCTTCGCACATTGGGGAGTGAACAATCCGGAGGGGGCCAGGGGCTCCAACCGCCCCAGCCAGTTCCTGGGACAGACCCGTCCTCTGGTGCCGGCGAGTAACCTGGCTTATGCTCAACCGTGCCTGGGTGCTATCGCGCGAACGAGAGGGTTGGCGTGAGAGAGGCTGACACTCCCTTTCAGCCCGAGGAGCCAGCTCTCCATTCCTTGCGTTATCTTCCCGGTCGACAGGGTGCTTACGATGCGTCCACGAATCGCATGGTGCTTCGCACTATTCTCAGTATTCTTCGTGGCCGCGCTCATTCCGAAAAGGGCCGCACAATCCCCTGATCTGGCTCGGCAGTTTGAATCTCCACCTCCCCAGTTTGGCCCCTCCTGTTTCTGGTGGTGGTTTGGGTGTCCCTATTCGCCAAGGGACATACATGAGAGTCTGGACGCAATCAAGGCGGCGGGCCTGGGCGGTTTCCGAATCTGTCCCATATATGCTTTCCCGCAGGCGAAACTTCCTCCAGGCGTTGAGAATGCCCCCTACCTTTCTCCAAGGTATTTGGAGATGATCGGCGAGGCAGTTCGGTACGGACTCGAGACCGGACTGCAGCCTGAGTCTTTCCTCGGTACCGGCTGGCCCTTCGGCGGACCCTACGTCCCACCGGAGATGGGTGCCGGGCAGCTGAAGTTCTTTTTCGCAGACGTGACCGGCCCGCAGGACTTTTCCGGCCCGATTCCCGGTCATGCCGAGGCCCCCGACAGATTGCTGGCGGTGCAGGCGGCGGAGATCAGCCCCGACGGCGGAGTTGACCTGAGATCCTTGTTGGATCTCACCGACCGGATTCACGACTTGAAGTTGGAGAAATGGCAGGTCCAGGCGGGCCGCTGGAAACTGATGGCTTTTGTCGGCGGCTACACGGGCATGAAAGTCAAGCGCGCCGCTCCCGGAGGCGAGGGGCTCGTCGTTGACCATTTCAGCCACGATGCTTTCGATCTGCATCTCGAGCGGAACGGGGCTGCCCAGGCCCCGGCGCTCAGAGGCGCACATGCCATAGCGATGGATAGCTGGGAGGTATTCGGGTCGAACTGGACGCCGACTCTTCCGCTGGAGTTTCAGAAACGGCGAGGCTATTCCCTGTTACCCAACCTGCCGGCGATCTTCCTTCCCACGGGAGAGACAGGCAAGAGGGTCCGCTACGATTTCCGGCTGACCTTGTCTGAGCTGGCGCTGGAGAACTGCTTCACCTCGTTGAGGGACTGGGCGCACGACCGGGGATTCAAGACGCGGGTCCAGGCACATGGGACACCGGCCGACATTCTGGAGGCATATGGCGTCAACGACTTCCCCGAGGCGGAGACTTACGGCCCGGAAGATCGTCGGAAGCTGGATATCCGCGACCGTAAACTGGCAAGCTCTGCCGGGCACCTATTCGGGCGAAACCAGATATCCTGCGAGAGCTTCACATGGCTGCGCTTCCCCTTGTTCATGCCCACCCTCGAGAACATGAAGTCCGAGGCCGACGCCATCTACCTTGATGGGATCAATCAGGTCAACTATCACGGGCTTCCTTTCTCGCCTGCCTGGGCGGGATCACCCGGCTGGTACTATTATGCCGAGACCAATGTCATTGCCACCAACCCCTGGTGGCCTTACCTGAGATTTCTCTCGGACTATCTGCGGCGCGCAAATTTTCTCTTGCAGCAGGGCACCCCCGTCGTCGACCTGGCCGTCTACCTGCCATACGAGGACGTGTGGTCTGATGCCTGTGGAGATTGGTCCGATCTTGCAGGGGCGCTTGAATCACACTTCGATCAGGGAGGTGCCCATAGTATCAGGGCGATGCTGGAGTCTCTCCAGGCGCAAGGCTACAGCTTCGACTTCATTAATGCGCGCCGGCTGATGAAATCGGCGACGGACGGGGCCTTGCTCCATATTGGTCCCATGAGCTACCGCGCCGTTATCCTGCCGGCCGTGTCTGCCATCGATCCCGCCGTGCTGCAACGACTCGGCGAGTTTTCTCGGTCCGGAGGATTGGTAGTAGCGATTGATCGATTGCCGGAGACATCTCCGGGTCTCCTCCGCGCTGAGAAAGAACGCGTCCTGGTCCGCCGGCTTGTTCGGGAGATTTTTGGCGATGGTCAAGATGCCCCCGGGCAGTCCGTATCCAGGGTGCCGGAGGGAGGAGCGAATCCGCCGGGGAAAGGCCACGGGCTTTTTGCCCCGTCTGACCCTTATCAGTCACTCGCTCCCGGCACTCATCCCGTCTCGCACCTGCTTGCCCAGTGGATCAAGCCGGATCTGGTCATGGATCCGCCGGATGCTGAGGTGGGTTTTGTGCACCGAAACGTCGGTGAACAGCAAATCTACTTCCTGGCAAACATCGGCGCCCGCGAGAAGCGCCTTCGCACATGCTTCCGCGTCTCAGGCCTCTATCCGTGGCTTTTTGATGCAGAGTCAGGCAGCGTCACACCTCTGCACTGCTACAAAGTCGGAAACGGTTCCACAGAGATCGAGTTAAGGCTGGAACCACGCGGATCTGCGTTTGTTGTGTTCACTCACGATCCAGTGGAGCCGGTTGAGTTCACGGATCTTGATCGCATCCTGAAGCTGGAGGGGAAAGAAGGCGAGGCCCTGGGTACGTCAACCAGCAACGGAGATCACCATGTCCGGACCGCAAGCACGCTCTTCCGGGCTTCGATCAAAGACCTTCCAGCACCCTTGGCATTGACCGGGCCCTGGCAATTGCGAACAACAGATGGAATCGACAGGCGGCTGCAAACCCTGACGAGCTGGACCGAATTCCCGGAATTGGAGAGCTTTTCCGGGACCGCCTCATACCGATGCGAGTTCGTGATTCCCGAGATCCTTGCCGGCCACGAAAGACTGCTGATCCTCGATCTTGGGGAGGTGCGTGATATCGCCGAGGTGTGGATGAATGGAAAACCGGCGGGAGTGGCCTGGAAACATCCGTTCGCCCTGGATGTGACCCGATTCGCCCGGGCTGGCCAGAATCGGCTGGAGATCAGAGTCACCAACCGTCTCATCAATCGAATGCGACTCCAGCCGCTTCTGCCGCCCCCCTACCCCAGCTTGAAGGACCGGGTTCCGGAACATATTTCTTCGGGCTTGTTGGGGCCCGTGCAACTGCGTCCTGTGCAATTGCTCACCTTGAAGGCAGCACAGAACGGACAGTAAGAATCGAGCAGCAGCGACACCGGCGGACTCCACCTCCCAAATCGCGGTTCGCACGCGTCAGCCGTTCAACGATCCAGGGAAACGACGAATATCGTCCCGACCAGGGTCACGCTGCCGCCCAGAACCATCATGCCGGTGATCTTCTCTCCCAGAAATATTGCTGAGATCAGGACCCCCAGAAATGGGAGCAAATAGACCGAGACGGATGCCTGGCTTACGTCCAGCCGTTTCAGCAAAGACATCCAAAGGACCATAGCAAGGCCCCAGACAAAGACCCCGAGCAGAACCAATCCGATCCAGGTCGCAGACGAATAGTGGCGGAGCGACGGAAGGGAGAAAGGCTCAAGCCAGCACAGCAAGGGAATGGTCACCAGGACCGCAAGGAAATAGCCGAATGCGAGCACCTCTACCGGAGAGAACCGCCGCAATAACTCCTTGGAACAGACGTTGTAGAGAGAGCTGCAGGCGCAGGAGAGCAGGACCAGGAGGTTTCCCAGGAGGAACCGGTTGCTTGTCAATGCCATGTGCCGCCAATCGAAATCCGAGAGAATCAGGACTCCGGCCAGCGAGACAAGCAGACTCGCCCAGCGCGCGGCTGTCATTCTCTCTCCCAGCATGGCAACGGCAAGCAGAGCGGTAATGATCGGAATCGTCAGATTGATCAAGGCTGAGTTGGATGCGGTTGACCGTGCCACTCCCCAGGCCATGAAGGCCGAGGCGGGAACCAGGCCGAACACGCTGATGGCGACAAATCCGGCCAGATTGCGTTTCGAGAGGAGAGACAGGTCATGATCGCTGTCACTCGCGCCGGTTCTTTGCACCCTCGGGTCGCGGCGACGCTCCCGTACAACAAAGGGAACGAGGACAATTCCCGCGATGAGAAATATCCAGGCGCCCACCGTCACCGGGCCCATGTCGCTGCTGACGAGCTTATAGGCGGTGAACTGAGCTCCCCACATCGCGTTGACGAGTATCAGCAGACCGAGATCGACGAGGGAACGCCTGGATAATCTGATCATGAAGATCCTCATTTCTCACGCCTGAGAGAACTCATCGGCTGTCGGTCGTGCCCCCGGCAAGCGAACTGGCCCAACCGTGCCAGTTTAAGTCAGAGCGCGGCGCCGTGGATCGCGTCAGCGATGCCGGCCGGAAGGGACTCGGGGTGGTGGGTGGCTAAGATCTCGCGCACTCTTGCCGCGGCCCGTTCGACGACCGACATCCGACCCGCCTTGTCCCACGCCGCGAAACTATCGGTGTCAAATGCCCAGGGTTGCCAGGCCTCGTCCCGCAGGTGACGCGCTGTGTGCTCATGCGAAGCGAACTTCATGCCTTCATATGTCGGATCGGTCGCGACATCATGGCCCGCCTCCAAGGCCAGCGTCTCGGCGGACACAACAGGCCGCTCGCACGCCGAAAGCACGTAGGCAACGATGTCGTTGTCGATGACGGATTGGGCATAACTCGAGAGCATCATGTGATCCATATGCGAAGTCGGCCCCTGAATGAGGTGGGCGCCAGCCTCGACACAGAGCTGCAGTTGGACGGCTCGTTCGCAGGCAGCTTGCGGATCCGGCCCGCGGGCATCCGTGAGCGCAATGCTATACACCGGAAGCCCATAGAAGCGGCCCATGCCGATTCCGAGCCGCAAAAGCTGCAGGGCGTGTGGCGTCGAAGTGTTTACGTCGAGCGTGCGGAGGTCCGCACTGCCGGAAAACGAAGTGTAGCAAATCGGCGTCCCCTGCCGCAAAGCCTGGGCAAGGGTGATTGCGACTAGCTGCACTGCGTTTAGCTGGACCACCGCTCCGGCGACGGTCGCCGGTGCGGTAACACCCATCATGACGTAGTTGCCCATGCTGACCGGCAGACCCGCCTCGCACGCAACGAGGAGTGCGTCTGCGACGTGTTCCGAAATGTGCAGCGGCGGCTCGGCGTTCAAACCGAACATGAATGGAGGCTGCTCTACGAGCGCCGCACGCGATCCGCGGAGCGCCACGCCCATTTCGATCATCGCTCGCACGTCGTCCGCCGAGGCCGCCTGGAAGCACAGCGGTTTCGTGCAACCGGTCAGCATCTCTGCGGCGAGGCGCCGGTAGAAGCCGGGGCCAGCCTGATCCACCGGATCAACTTGATTGATGTGCATGTGAATGTTCGGCAAAGCATCGAGCAGGATGTTAAACCGGCGCAGATGTTCCCACGAGGACGCTTCATACTGACCGTCAAGGGTGAGGACCCGCAGGGAGCCGCCTCCGGACAGCACGTTCACATGGTTACCGCCGAGTTCAACGGGCCGGTCGCGGCCAGGCCGGCGTCCATGGATGGTCATCCTGCGCGGAACGTTGCCCAGGGCCTGCTGGATATGTCGAGCCTCGGGATATACTCGCATCGAGGCGTTGTCCACGCGCACGCCGACCTCGGCCAGACAATCCAAGGCCCGCCGCGAATCCACCTTGACCCCGGTCCGCCTTAGCAGGGTCAGGGTAGCTTCATGCAAGGTCTCAAGAACGTTGTCCATGGCACTTCTCCTGTGCTTGGCTCCTGCTTTTCCCGGGGTTTGACACAATCAGTCAATCCATCCGGACGGCTCCGACCCAGACGCGACCATAAATTGGTAATCCCTTTCTCCGTCACTTTATGGGCGTAGACAAAAACATAGCGATGTCAGTCGGATGCCAGCGGGTAGGTGCCGTGGCGGCGTCCGGTTTCCACGAAAGCGTGGATGTTTTCGAAAGGAGTGTCGAGCACGGTACTGTCCGCCGTTCCCAGGACGAACCCGCCCCCAGGCCCGGCCGCGCGGATACAGCGCAAGGCATCGGCCTCGATCTCGCACGGGGTCTTGCAGAGCAGGATCGCAATCGGGTCGACGTTGCCCTTAAGGGCAATACGTTTTCCGAAGCGCACCTTCAGCGCGGCAAGGTCAGTCACGTCGCCCTGGGGCGGTGCCAGCAACGGGCATACCATGTTCACACCGGCCTCGATCAGATCCTCCATGAGCACGGCAGTCCGGCCGTGCTGGTGGAGATGGAGCGGCACGCCGTGCTTTCTACATTCCGCCGAGACTGCGGCGAGCACCGGCTTGTCCCATTCCCTGTAGAGGGCCGGGCTCACGATCGGAGGTCCGGAATAGTTGCTGTTGACAAAAATGGCCTGCGCCTGAGTGTTCTCCAGGATTACATGGGTCAACTCGCGTAGATGCTCGACGTACCGGCCCAGGAGGCGCCGGGCGTAATCAGGATGATCGAAAAGGTCGAGCACCGTCTGGGACATACCGCCCTCGCGCACCGTTCCGAGGAAGCTGCTGAACAGCTCGCCCACGATCGGGGTTACCAGCCCTTTCTCCCCGACACCTGCCAGGGCATCCCGTATCTCGGACAGGTCGAAAGCTGCGGGATCGTCAAAGAAGTACTCTTCATAGGCCTGCATGTCCCGCGGGAAGGTTTCGATGGGGTGTTTCAACAGCCAGTCCGCATAGGCTTCCGTGGTCCGTGAGACGGCGTCGAGCGCACCCCGGGCCGTCTGGTACGCGATACGACTTTCAATAGTTGTCTTTTCGCGATCCAGGAACCGCGTCTTGGCCTTCCGCATGGTTTGTTGCCGTTCCGTGGGGCCTGGAGCCGGCACGATCCAGGCGTCGGCCCGGAAGTACTCGAAACACTCCAGGTGAGTTTTCCACCAGGGGCGCTCCGCGAATGGCCCCATCAGTTGGTAGAAAGGGGCACCGTTGACGGCAATGGCCGTGGCATCCCAGAGCTCGGGGGAAACGGGAACGGAGTCGGGCTGACCCCCCTTGTAGGCTGTCAGCAGCCGCTCTCGGGGCGTCATCGGGCCCGGTGGTCTGCATCGGTCGACCGATGGGCACATCCCTCACACCTCCTCGCAACAGAATTCCACACCCATGAGCCCGCACCATTGCTGCAGGAGCGCCGATACCTGGCCATGAACAATCGCGAAGTGTTGGGTCATACCACGGCGCGCCAGGTTGGCCAGCAGACCGACGACGTCGCGTTGTGGACGTATGACCGCATGCGCCCAGCCATCGAGCCGGCGTGGCGGCCCGAGCGAGTGCCCCTCGAACACCGTCATGCGGTAACCGGCGCCAGTGTCGTAGAGGCTGACGCACGTCACCTGACCGGGGGCCAGGATGAACTCCATCCAGGCGCCCTCGACCGGATCGGCGCGCCGGTACTCCAGATCGGGCACGATCGTGATGCCGTCCGCCGCGGCGAGGCGCGGGTCGTGGACGCCGGCGTGGCCCATGAGCAACAGGTTCGCGCGGCAATCGAACGTAAAGATCTCCGAGTACATGGCTGGTGTTCCCGCCGCGCGTGAAGCAGCCAGCAGGCCAAGCGCCGTGTTCAGGTCGCCTTCCGCGCTGAACACTACTCCGCGCTCGAGGCTGCGCGGTGGGTAGAGGCAGGGACGCGTGCCGACCCGGCGGTGCAGTTCATCGTCGAGGTCCTGGATGGCGACTGCGCCGAGCCCGTGCTTTTCCACGAGATCGTCCAGGGCGAGGGTGTTGCGTGCGGCGATCCTCAGGCTGGTTTCGGAGACGTCGCGAACCTCGAACCGGCCACGGAGGTCCGCGCAGTACCGCTCCACGGAGCGCGGGTCCACCGCCTCGCACACGGCCGCGTATTCGCCGGCAGTGATCGCCACCCTCGTTACGCCGAGGGTGCGCCGCAGGGCGTCATCGTCCACAAATGTGCCGGTCATCGCCTCGCAGCGCCCGGCCACCTGGCCCGCGCGCAAGCCGCGGAACGCTCGGCGGATGCGGAGGGCCGCGTTGCGTTCGTGCAGTTCATGCGCAAGCGACGCGTCGCCCGGCACGCCGCTGAAGACGGCCGGGCTGAGCCCTCGCTTCTGCATGGGGGCACTGCCCTGGAGCATGCCGACCGTGCCGCTGAAGCGGAAGAGGTCGTCCACCGTCAGCCGCTGGGGCAGGACGCCGGTCGGATGGTAGTTCCAGAGCCAGAGGGGCGTGCCCCGGCAGCGGTCGAGGAGGTTGAGCAGGACAGGGTCTTCGCTCCAGACAATGTGCACAAGGATAACGGCGTCGACCTGGTGATGCTCGAACTGTTCTACTGCGAGTGCGACGTCGTCCGGTGACGACAGAATGCCTGGGGCAATTACCTCGTCGAAACAGCCTCTGAGAAAGTCCACCACCCGTCCGTAGTCCTGCCGGAGTGCACTTTCAAGATGGCTGTCCGGCTCGTTCATTCCGATCTGCTTGAACCAGGCGGCACACAGGGCAGCGAGGCCGATCTTGACTCGGGGCAAAGAAGCAGCTTGTGCATCGGTCACGTGAGGCGGTTCTCCGTCTCTGCGACGAGACCCGGTCGCAGAAGGGCGCCGGGTTCGGGGAGACTGTCGTCAGTTCTGTCCGAGTACGGTTCGCCTGTCAACTGGTTTTGAAAGCGGCAAGGATATCCGCGATCCTTTCGGCGCGACCCGCAGCAAGCGGATGACCTGGCACTCGCGCGCAGGCGGCGACCCTCTCCCGCGCCAGCTGGTAGGTGTCCTTGCCGCCGGCGGCATCCCAGGTAGCCTTGGGTCCGCGAACGGAAACCCGCGGCCAGAGGTACTCGCTCTTGTCTCTGATCCACTTGAGCGTATGCTCGTGCATCAAAAAGTTGCCCCGCGGGCCGACCTCCTTAGTCACATCCGCGGCTACCGTCTCGTCGGTGACGTTCAGCCCCGCGGATATCCGCCGGCCCATGGCGGCGATCTCCTCGTCCATCACAAGCTGTTCGTGGCTGCAGGTCATACCGGTGGCAAACATACCGCAGTTCACTATCAGATCATGGCGCGCTGCCTGCGCGCAAAACATGCTGAAGGTCTTTTCCCAGGCATTCTGCTCGTCATGCGCGTGGTTGTCGGAGTTAGGGGCTGTGGTGTGCGAAGGGGTCTTGTAGAACCGCGCTAACTGCGCGGCCGCGATCCGGCAGATCGTGGTCTCGGTCGACCCGACGAGCGCAGCGCCCGTACGCATATCCATCGCGGTCCATGAATTGGCGTACATGACCTTGGCGCCGGGCTTCAGCAACTGAATCATGGCCAGACCGGACAGGCACTCCGCGTTATTGACCGTCAGCAGTCCGGCCAGCGTGTAAGGCGCGGTTACGCCGGCGTTTGGCTCGGGTAGGATCGCGACCGGCACGTTCGTCCGCATTGTATCCATGATCGCTTCGACAGCACCGCCTTCCCAGAACAGCGGCGCTGTGGGTGACAGCTGGGCAATGCCATAGACTTGGCTTTTGAGATCGCCGGCGAAACCCGCTTCCAGGATATCAATGCACGCCCGATTCACGAGCGCGTTGTCGGTCGAAAAGAAAATCGGTTTGCGGCTGTTCGCAACGCAAGCGCGCACACCGTAAAGCAAGGACGCCTGGGGATCAGGCACGTCCTGCGGCATGACGGGAATGCCGATCACGTCTATGCAGTCGAGCTGCTCGCAGATCAGCGCGAATTGTTCCACGTCGGACACTCTCGATGGCCGGGTCTTGCCCGTCTCCCCGTCCACCCAGAACACCGCGTTGTGCCCCGCCGCAACCTTCGGATAGCCGTCGCCAAGCACAAAGGCCGCTTTGCCCTCGCGATCAGAGACCTCGAACTGCGCGGGGATCGAGCTGAGCGCGTCTTCGACACAGGCACGTGAAAAGCGGACCAGCCGCTTCTCCATATCAACCCCAACTCCCTTTTCCTGCAGGAACGCAAGCATTCGTGCGTTGTGCACTTCGACGCCACAATTCGCGAGGATGTCAAGAGCCGCGTCATGGATCTGCCTGACCTCCGCTTCGGACAGCACTTCAAGGGCTGCGAGTCTCATGATGATCTCCTCAATTCAGCCCAGATAGTCCAGTGTCCGCCTGAGCGATTCGGCGTCGTCCATCGAGGGTTGGAACTCCAGTCCGAAGAGGCCTTGATATCCGAGCCTCTCTATTTGTTCCAGAACGAACGGGTAGTTGATCTCCCCCCTGAACAGCTCGTGTCTTCCGGGCACTCCGGCCGAATGGAAATGACCGATGACGTCCAGGTTCCGTTCGATGTGCCGGACCAGATTGCCCTCCATTATCTGCATGTGATAGCAGTCAAAAAGCAGCTTCATCCGGTCCGACTTAAGTTTGCGGCAGATTTCAGCGCCTCGATCACTGTGGTCGAGCCAGTAACCTGCATGATCGCACGTCGTGTTGAGCGGCTCGATCAGGAGCGTGACGCCTGCCGCTTCCGCAAGCTCAAGCGTCGGCTTGAGGCCCTCGATAACGGAGGCTTCCATTTGCGCGTCGCTTAGCCCCGGGACAACATTGCCGGTGCAGACAATCGTCGCGCCGATGCCTGCCGCTTTGTTGAACTCGATCGTCATGTTGGCGCGCTCGAGCCACTGGCGGCGATGGGCCGGATTGGTCAATCCGCCGCCGATCGAACCATCCGGCGCCCCGATGACGGTGTTGGTGACCGTGACACCTGCCTCTTGCGCCAGCTCAGCCAGACGGCCTGGCGTGCCGCTGTAGCTGAAGTCCTTGACAAACCACATCTCGACATACTTGAAGCCGGCGTCGGCGGCAGCCTTGAACCGATCTTCAAATGGCAGCCGGGTCAACGCCATTTCGATGCACAGTCCCAATCTCATCGCTGGTTTCCTCCCCGTCCCGGGTTGGTGCCCCGTTACTTCAGCATGGCCCGCAGTACCTTGTTGATGCCGTGTGAGATGTTCCGGCAGTCCTCCTCGTCGAAGTGGCGGTCAATGTCCACCATGACGGCACGGCTCAGCAAGCTGAGCGCTTGCGGGCACATGTCCTTTGAGTACCTGGGCAGTTCAGGCTCCGGCACGCTGCTCCACGGCAATCCGTCCGCGGCCACCGCCTTCTTCTCGAGGACGTGGTCCCAATACGCGTAAATGTGCCAGTCCCGGATTTTCGAATCGTAGATCCCGCCGGCGGGCACCCCCTCCGCCTGCAGGGCCGCGATGGCGTTGCGAGTCGTATCGGCATCCGGCAGGAACAGAGTCAGGTTGATTCCCGTGTCGCCTTCGCTGTCCGTGATTCTGCGGAATGACACCCCAGGCAGCTGCTCGACGGCTGCCTTGATGGCCCGCTTGGCCTTACGATAGCCGGCCAGGATCATGTCGGCCTGGCGAATCTGGGCAAGGGCGACCGCGCCCTCGAGTTCGCTCATGCGGTAGTTTTCGCCGCAGAACAACTCGCCCTCCTGGCGCTCCCGAGCGAAGCGGTCCGGGCGCCAGCAGGCTGCGCAGTCGTGCCAGCTCTGTGCCCGAGTAAAGAGCCATGTGTCGTCGGTCGTGACGAAACCGCCCTCCCCGCTGACGAGGACCTTGTAGAAGTCGAAGCTGAAGCAGCCGATGGCTGCGATGCTGCCCAGGCGACGCCCTTGGAAAGATCCGCCCCCCGCCTGGGCGACATCCTCGACAATTGGTATGCCGTGCTTCCTGCCGATCTCCATGATGCCATCCATCTGGGCCGGCGCTCCGCGCATGTGAACCGGCACGATGGCCTTCGTCCGCCTGGTAATCGCTTTCTCGATCGATGCCGGATCCATGCACAGCGTGTCGTCAATATCTACAATCACGGGAACGGCATTGCAGGCACACACGGTCGCCGCCGTGGCGAAGAAGGTGTATGCCGGGACGATCACCTCATCGCCCGCGCCCACGCCGAGCGCTCGATACGCGGCCACCAGCGCTGAGGTGCAGGAATTGACGGCAAGACAGTGGCGGGTCCCAATCAGTTCCCGCATGGCCCGCTCCGCCGCCTCGACCTTGCTGGGACGGGGGTTGTAGTAACGGAAGAGGTGTGGACCGCGAACGTCGGGGGCGTCCGTGATCATGCCTTTGATGCGGGCCTTGAGGTCCCTCCCAAAATCCCACATGTCAACGATCTCGCACAGCTCCTCTTTACCGATCTTCGTCGGATACGGCCCCAGCTTGGGGACCGCCTTGGTTCCGCCGGCAATTGCGAGTTTTTCCGGGCTCATCGCTCCTCCCTCGTCTCCCCAACACTCGAGCACGCGAACCGAAGCGTTCACGTCTGCGATCTTTGATAGAACCAGTCGGTCAGTGAGGAGTCCTGACAGCACAAACAGGATTTGCGAGATGGGAAGGTGTGCCGCCCCCCCCCATGTTTACCCTGTTGATCCCGTCAAACTACTGAATTATTAGACGTTCGGCTTACGATACCGTAGAGAGGGAGCAGATGCAAAACGTTTTTCCGGCGGAAACCGCGTCTGGTCAAATAGCTCGAACGTACTAAGGGCCCGTGATTTATCGCCTTGGCCTTTTCTCTGCCAATTGCCTCTTCATGAGGCTTTTCGCTTGACACTCGAAAACGTGCCTGGCTATAGTGAGGCACATTCGCGCCAAGAGGTTTGAACTCATTGTTTAGCCTAACGATAGCGCACATCTGCACTTTGCTTTCGGGCCCCAGTCGATGAAGATGAATCCGAAAAGGTTATTGCAAAGAAGGGAGCAGAAATCATGAAACACGTTCCTTGGAGTGGAATCATTGTTTTCGGTGTGATTTTCCTGGTGGGGGCAGGATGGCTGCAAGCCTCACCTAACCGAGGTGTGATTCAAGGCACGGTTACCGATGCGCAAAAGGCAGTGATGCCAGGAGTCAAGGTGCTGGTAAAGAACGTGGAAACCGGAATAGAGATGAGTCTGACCACGAATTCGGTCGGCTTCTTTCTCGCTCCGGAATTGGTTCCGGGCAGATACCAGGTCCGGTTTGAAGCCACTGGTTTCAGTGTCCTGGAAATCAATGAGGTGATTGTCAAGGCGGGGACAACCACCATCGCCGATGGTGAAATGAAGATTGGCCAGACCTCTGAACGTGTCGAGGTCACTGCCGAACCTTCATTGCTGGAGAACGCCCCGTCCAACTTCAGTACCGGAGTGAGCACACGCTACCTGCAAGACCTGCCCCTCCAGGGCCGTGACATTCAGACGCTGGTGCAACTTTTCCCCGGCGTGGTGCAGTCGAGCGGACCCTCGGGCTCGGTGTTTGGCACCAACAGCCAGTTTGGCGGATTCCCCGATCCCCTCCATATGGTCGGGTCGAGCGTAAGCTCCAACGGCGGCCAGGCTGGAGCCAATGCGTGGTTCCTGGAAGGTTCGCTGAACGCCACGGTCGGCGCGGAATCAACCACGGTCAATCCTTCGCCCGATGCTGTGGAGGAATTCAATCTGGTGCAAAACAGCCTGTCCGCGGAGTATGGGCGCACCAGCGGCATGGTGGTCAATGTCGTGCTCAAATCGGGGACCAATAATCTGCATGGTTCGGCCTACGGGACCAACCGCAACTCGGTGTTTAGCGCCTCCAATCCTTTTGCGCGACGCGACACCAGCGGTACGCCCCTGCTCCAGCCCTGGTCGAACTGGAATAACTTTGGCGGCACGTTTGGGGGACCGGTTTACATCCCGGGTGTATACAACGGCAAGAACCGCACGTTCTTTTTTGTCTCCGGAGAAATGTCTTTTCTCCATGCGAAAGAGAACAAGATTTTGACGGTTCCGTTGCCCAACGAGAAGCGGGGGGATTTCAGGGGGGATCCGCGATTTACGGATACCTGCGACGTTGTCAATAACCCGGGCCAGTGCATTTACGACCCTGCGACGACAGTTGGAAGCGCGGGTACGTACACCCGCCAACCCTTCCTGACACCGGTCATCCCGGAGAGCCGGATCGATCCTTTGGCCAAGTATTACCTTGACTCCATCCCCGATCCCAATTTTGTCGATCCGCTCTCAACCTGCGGCATTTATTGCAACAACTTCATCGGTCCAGTGGGCAGCAGCATGACCACTGACAATTTTTCGGTGAAGGTAGACCACAACCTCAATGCTAAGAACCGGCTCTTTTTCAGCTGGCTCTTCAATCCAAGCTACTACACCAACTTCCGTTATCCATGGAACGGCCCGACCGCCCCGACCAACACGGGCCTTTCGGGTGCCAACCCATATAACACGCGCAATCAGCTGGCCATCATTGGATGGACGTCCACTTTCTCCTCGACTCTAATGAATGAGGCACGCTTCTCCTATGGACGGCAATATTTGAAGGCCGAGCCCAACCTGGACTCAGTGACCCACACCAGCGAGGTCCAGCAAAAAGTCAAAGATCTCAACTTCTGGCTGTTCTCGCCGGGCCAGGAAGTCCCCACCATCTCCTTCCTCAACGTCAATGAATATATAAGTTGGGGTACGGTCGCCTACCAGAACAACAGTATGGGGCAGCAGGCCTACACTGCCAGTGACAACATCACGAAAATCTGGGGTCGCCACACGATTAAGGCGGGGTTCTATTTCCGACGGAACAATCTCTGGGGCACGATGCCGGCGGGCTATAACGTCGGTTTCGACGGCATGATCACGAACAACCCGGAAACCTGGTCGGGAGGGAGCGGACTTGCTCAATTCTTGCTAGGCGCAGTCCAAGAGGGCACAGGCAGTTCTGCTATCCAGCATTCACCGTGGCAGACCAACGACGATTATGCCGTCTTTGCGCAGGATGACTTCCAGGTGGCTAAGAATTTCACGGTTAACCTGGGACTCCGCTGGGATGTCTACGGCTGGATCCGTGAGCGGCACGACATGCTGGCCAACTTCGACCTCACGCAGAAGAATCCCGAAGTGAATGCCATGGGCAAAATGTACTACCCGGGAACTTCAGGCCATCCCGACCGCAACCTTTTCCCCGCCAACAAAGGTAGTTTCGGCCCGCGTTTCGGTTTTGCCTGGTCTCCCTTCGCCGACAACAAGACGGTCATCCGCGGCGGTTATGGGCTGATTTACAGCAACAGCCTTTCGGCCGTGTTTGGCCAGGGGAATGGAGCCTATAACACTCCAGGGTCCTATGTCACATTGTATACCCCTTGGGGGTCCGACTGGTGGTACTTGCAGGGCTGGACGCTGAGCGAGGGAGCTCCTTCGTTTACCTTCCCTGACCTCAAAGCCAACCAGAAAGACCAGCATCAGTTCGTAGGCGATCAGACATCTCTGTATGGTTTCACCAAAGGGAAAAAGGATCCCTACGTTCAACAATGGAACTTCTCCGTCCAGCGGGAACTGCCCGGCCAAATTGTGATTAGCGCGGCTTATGTCGGTAGCCGCGGTTTGCACCTGCTGGGAGATGAGATCCGGAATCTCAACCAGATTCCGAAGGCCGACCTCTCAAAGAACCGATGGGGCATGAACGATTACGTCTACGAAGTTGACCCCTCGCTCGATGGTCTCTGGGGGGACTGTGGGCGTTGGTACGATCCCAACCAGGTAGTCTGTTCAGGATGGTACGCCCTGGCGCCCTACCCGCAGTGGTGGTCGGCCCAAGCTACCCTCTCGCCAGACGGGTACAGTAAGTACCACTCAGCTCAGCTCCGCGTTGAGAAGCGATACTCGCAGGGCCTGAATTTCATCGGTGCTTACACGTATTCCAAGAACATGGTGAGTGCCGGCCTCGGGGCGCTGGTGGCCAACTCCGTGGGCCCGACCGTTCTCGGCAACCGGGGAATTGGACGGATCGCCTATGTCCCGGGCGCGGCAGGAGGCGGCGTAGCGGATGGCTCCACGCACACTGGCGCTGAAGATCTGACGAACATGCGTCGCTACGATGCCCTTGCTCCCGACGACGTCACGCACGTCTTCAATATCGCCGGAATCTATGAATTTCCGTTTGGCAAGGGGAAGAAGTGGGCCAATACGAACAAATGGGCCAACGCCTTTTTCGGCGGATGGAAGTTTACCCAAAACTGGAACTTCCAGACGGGAGTCCCCATGTTCTTCAGCGGCCCCTGCAGCGGAGCCTACTCCACCATGACCTGCCGGCCCAATGCCGTGGGCGACCTCTCGGCCGGACGAAGCGGCAAGACAAAGCAGCAACTCCAACAACAGTGGTACAATCCCGCTGCGCTCTGCGCCGCCTGGGGGTGTGACCAGTCACTGACTACAGCCCTATACAACGGCGATCGTGCTTTCCAGGACAGCGTGGACTCTTACTGGCAACTCGGCAACTCCGGCCTGAGGCCCCCTTCCGGCCGCGCCCCGGGCTTCTGGAATGCCGATCTGTCACTGGCCAGGAACTTCCGCTTTTCCGAGTCGAAGTACCTCAATTTCCGTTGGAACGTATACAACGCCTTCAACCACCAGAATCTGGGAATTCCCAACTCCAACTGGTGTCTGCCGCCGGGACCAGACGGCGAGACGGATTCTGTCCGCCAGTTTGGCTGCTCGTTTGGCCAGATTACCAACGTGCAGACGGATCCACGAGGGATGGAGTTTTCTTTGAAATTCCAGTGGTGATGAATTGCTCGGATGCTGTTTGAATTGTCGAAGGTTCCGGGCGGAGCGGTGTGAGACAATAGTGCAGAGAATTCCACATCGCTCCGCCGGAGTCATCCCTCCAAGGATTCCCCACTGCCAAGGTCAATGAACCCGGTGCCTCGAGGGGATGTGTCGCTGAGGCATATTCCCGTCCTTGGCGCAGCTCCGGACCGGATCTTTTTCATTCCTCCACGAAGGGAAAGCGATGACAGCCGATGAAGATCGAGTAACTGCCCACCCTCAAGGGGAACAGGGTCGGAATTGTTCCCAACCGACGTTAACTGGCAGAGGGGTGACCCGCCGGGAATTAGGACAATTATTGGCCGGCGTTGCCCTCGCTCGTGCTTGTCCTGTCCAAGCGGGGAACCGCGCGGAAGTTTTTCCCGGATTAGATAGAGGTCTCGAACAGTCCGGCACTATTTCCTCATCGGAATCCGAACGTGATTCCTCCCTTTTTGTCGCTGCACCGGATGGGTCGTTTCGCTGGAATGTGGGCAACCAATTCTACAATCAGCAATTGAGACTGAAGGAAGGGAAGTTCGTCTGTACTTCACTGAGATTCAATCATCCTGGTCGGGAGTGGATCCACCCCGCTGCAAGTTCAGATGAATTTCAAGTGATCATTGCCGACATGGAGGGCAAACCTCTCACCCTGGTGGGGCAGGAGTCGTGGGTCTATGTCAACCATTCAATGACGAAGAGCGAGCAAGGTTGGAACCACCTTTCCATCGAGATGAAGCATTCCTCTTTACCGGTTGGAATCTGCCGTCATTATCTTTGGAGGGCCGAGTTGCCGGTGCTTCGCCAGTACACGACCATCAGTAATCAGGCTTCCACCAGAATGGAAGTTCGTCGCTTGGATTGTTTCAGGCTCCGGATCAGCCCTTTGCCGGAATCTTTGGAACTCTGTTGGATCAACAATTTTGGCCGGGGCATGAAACCGAATCCAGGGAAT
>Ga0315286_10000876_pt1 | contig 26345 bp, 24 predicted proteins | sample YL17G10_0_MG_FD_205038 | JGI IMG/M metagenome (GOLD analysis project Ga0315286, IMG submission 205038) | Sediment microbial communities from Yellowstone Lake, YNP, Wyoming, USA - YL17G10_0 | ecosystem: Environmental > Aquatic > Freshwater > Lake > Sediment | place: USA: Wyoming | collected... | reverse complement strand
CTCCATTTATTATACCGCACAAGGAAAACGGCCTCCATCCTAACCTTAGGAAGATTCGGATTTTTGGTGTATGCCATATACATACATTTTATCACTAAGGTGGTGCCAAGGTATTGAACCATTACAATAGGGTTGACAAAGATATGTTTTAATGATATAATGATTTTAGGAGGATAAAATGCAAAATATTAATTTCGGAAAGCAAGGAGGATTCCGCCATAAAGGCAATTTCCAGCCCAGGCAAACGGGGAAGCAGATCAGGAGAGCGCAGAGAATCGAAAAAAGAGCGGTTAAGGAAATTGCTGTTGCGCAGAAGCACGGAGTTTCCGGCTCAAAAAACGAAATCTCCAGTTTCGAGATAGGAACACCAAGACTGTCTTTTGACGCAATTCTTCTCGCGACTTCGTTACTCACGATCAGATTCAAAAGGAGGGGATTCTGAATCCTTGCAACCCAAGCCCCACGTCTGACGTGGGGCTTTTGATTTGACAAAAAAGGTGCAAAGAGATATTCTGAGGGTAGTTCTTAAATCAATCAATAAGGAGAGAAAATGAGAAACTTTAAGGATTTTAAAGCTCTTTTACGGAACATCCTTGTTTTTTCCGGGAAAATCGGCGAATCCGTTTCTTTCAATGTCGTTTTCTGCAGAGGAGTCGACAAGGGCGGCACATACATAACCGTAGTTGCACGCGGTACAAGTCTTGATTTAATACCCGAGATACTTAAATGTTTTTACGATTTAACTAAAATGATGCCGTGGGCAGATTCTTTTGCAATCAAGATGGGGTTAAATTATCCGAAAGTAGAATTTATTACTGGTTTTAATTTCAGGGTAGAAATGCCATTTCCCGAGGTTTTTACCAGGTGGAAGGCAAAACAGACAGATCGTCGCTATCGTTATTCTCTGGTAAAGACCGGAGAATGGAATCCGCTCAGATTTATTTATTTTAAAAAATAAAAAACAAAAAAGGGTCGAGACCGAAGTCTCGACCCTGATTTTTATTTACCCCGTACCTATCTTTTTATTAATCCTGATATTTTCGTGTTCGTAGCCGTTAGGCGGATTCGCTTTTAGACAATATGTTTGTAAAATCATAATTTGAGATAGGTGTGGGGTCCCGCCCTAGACAAAAGCTTGACAGATTTTTGATTTGGGTGTATAATTACTACATAATAAAATTCAAAAAGCAAAGGAGGTTGGAGTGAGAATCACGGATTATTTTGGCACTTTTCCAAAAATAGTAAGAGAGAAAGAATGGAGAAGTCTTCACCGAAGTGTTCGCACCGGCGTCAAAATCGCATTTGTAGGAACCGCCTGGTTTTTCACTTGGCCTGTAGCAGTCACTCTTTTTCTGTGCAGTATCAAGGCCGAGGACAACGGTTTTCTGTTTTTCGTCGGCATGGTCGGCTGGTTCCTGATCCTCTACGCTCTTCTTTCTCTGCTTCTTTGGTGGGGAGAAAAGTACTATCTTCCCAAAAGAGGAATCCAGTTCTGAGTCCATCGGCTTGGTGACGCAACAATGCGTTCGCTGAGCCGATTTTTTATTTTGTGGCTTTTGATTTTAGCTATTCGAAATTGATTAAAAATTAGAAATTAGGATTTAGAAATTCTCTTGGGGTTGATTTTTTAAGAATTTAGTTTCATCGGATTTTGGTATTGACAGGTTTTTGATTTAGGCGTATAATCACAATATCTCGTTCTTTGGAGGTAAAAATGAAATTCAGCCTTTTCGAGAAGTTGATACTTATCATGTTGGGGCTTTGCGTGATTGGATTGGCCAGTCTTTTGTTCATTTTTTTAACATTCACACCGATACCGAAAGAGTTCCCCGTTGTGGCGATTTATTTTTACAAGGTCGCATCATTTCTTTTCACTGGTTTCGGAATTTTCTTGATCGTTGTCGCGTTCAAAGGCAGATAAGCGAAAAAGGGGAGACGCATGTTTTAATCATCGTCTCCTTTTTTATTTTTCTTGACCCTTCACCTTTATTCGTGATAACTAGTTAAGCAGAATTTAATAAAGCGCGTTGATTATTTACAGAAAACCCAAAAATGCGCGGGAAAAGGTGATAGGGTTGACAATAATTTGATGATATGCTAAAGTGTGAATGGTTCGTAAAATCAAACAAGAAAGGAGATTCGGCAATGGGCAAAGACACGGTGATAAAACTCTTCAAGGAGGCTAAGGAACACCACAGGTTTCTTACGACCTACAAACAGGCACTTCTCGATGCAGGCAGCAAGGACATTCCGGAGACCTACCAACGTTTTCTCGTTTCCGGGCTCAAAGAGACCAACAAGATCAGGTTTATGATCGTTGCTTTCGAGCTGTTCGGTCTCTCGGGCAAGGAGCGTGAACAGAAGTTCAGGGAAATCCTGAAAAGCATCAACGAACACATTGATGAGTCGATCGAGAGGGATTCGGCCGACGTCATGAACGAGATCGGCATTCTCGCTGCCATCAGGACGAACAAGAAGATCATTTTCGCGATCGCGGACAACCTCGATCTTATCCTTAAGGGAGCGCGGCGACTGCTCATGGAGCGCGGCTTCGTCAGAGGCGTCAAATGGCGCAGTTCGCGCAATCTCTTCGCCGAGTTCATTCCTGGCACCGAGTAAGGAGGCATTTTTATTCACACCCTTGGAGTCTTTACTCCGAGGGTGTTTTTTATTCGGGGCTTTTTAAATTGATATTGACAGATTTTTAGTAAGGGCGTAGAATAAAGAAAAATCGAAAGGAGGAAAGAGTGAAAAAACTACCAATAAGGATTAAGATTTGGTTAGGGTTAGACAGACTATTTTCCAAAAAAGAAAAGGTTTTCTTCGAACTTTGGGGCAGAAAACATTTACGAGGTTCTCTTGATTGCAAAGAAGGATGGTGTGGAGCCAGGGAAGGATATTTTGCGGATACAGTTCCCGTTAATTGTCCTTGTGGCGGAGTAATTCACGGTGAGTGGGAGGCGTGGTCTATTAACGAAGAACTAGGGCCATATTGTGAATTCAAATGTGATAAATGTGGCAAGGAGTATATTTCTGATGATGTGGCTAAAATGCACAAAAAACAATTTGGGGTGTAACGATACGCCCCATTTTTTATTCCGAGGGTTGCTTTTTTAAGAATTTAGTTTCATAATAGAGGGGTCGAGATAATCGACTTTTGAGTTCTTTAAAATTTTTCAAAGGAGGAAGAATTGAACGAGAGTAAAAAGATGAGTTTGGAGCTTTATAGGGTTATTAATCAGAAACTTGGAGAAGAAGTTCACGAGACGTACTTAATTAATTCGACTTATTTAGTAGTTAATGCTGGCTTATTGGCGTTTATTTCTCAATCGAATGAAATTCTTTTGTCTTTTATAATATGTGCGATGGGTATTGTTGTTTCTTCTTTTTGGTATAAGTCCGTAAAACGAGCGAAAGCATGGAGAGATTACTGGTTTGATATAGCAAAACGGATAGAGAAAAGATTGGGTTCGAGTGTTACGATTCTTAGAAATGCAGATAGCGATATGGAAAAAATGTGGGGAAAAAGAACCGGCATTGTTACATACTTGAAAGTACTGTCCATTTTGTTCATTATTTGTTGGGGAATTGTCTCGTTTCTTTTTTCTTTACGATTCTTATGTAGTATTTGTAAAATCGTTCATTTTTTGGAAATGCATCATTGATTTAAAAAAGAGCTGCCCCTCGGCAGCTTTTTAATTGACTCCGTCCATCTAAAGATATAGGATGAAAATATGAGAATAAAAAAATAAATTTATGAAAATAAAACTTTATAAGTGGCAAAGAATAATTATTTGGGTTTTGGGTGTCCTAACCTTTATTTCTGTTTCTGTAATGGATTTTGGAAAAGGATATGATATTGATACTGCTTTTATATTCGGCTATTTATTGGATTTAGTAATGAGTGTTGGGTTTTGGATTTTGATATTGTGGGCAGTATTTAAAATCGGAAATCTAATTTACTTGAAAAGCAAAAAGAAAAATGACAAAATTTATAATTCTATGGATGGAAAAACAAAAGAATCGGTTCAGAAATTAATTCAAGCGCTAAAGGAAAGAGAAAAATCGGGAAAAAATTATCCGCTGGCAAGCAAAGAAGACCTTTTAGCCGTTCAAATAAAATACTTAAAATTAGACGATGCCCACTTTAAAAAATTTTATAAGGTAAAGAATTCAAGAGATTATAGCGTAAAAGAACTGGATAGTTACAAGGAAGGTATTTTAAATGCGGCTGGTATCACCAAAAATTATAGGGATATTTTTCATACATTACTTTATGATTTTTGCGATGACAAAATAACCGCAGATGAACTTTTAAATAAACTTTTAAATTTTAATAAATAAATCTATGGAACAAAAAGATGTTGATTTTGCTGATTGGCTTTCTGGCAAAAAGACGTCCACTCAATTTGAAGTCAAAAAACCATTAAAGGGCTTGTTTTATATTATATGTATAATTGTTGGTGTAGTTGTTGTCAGTTTGTTTGTGTGGATGCTGTATGCGAGCAATTATAATGCCAGTTTTTAATTTCTCTTAAGAGATAAACCCATGAAAAACTCAACTAAACTAACTTTCAAAATTCAACCTGCCAAAGAACACGGCAGGTCGCCCATAGAGATTGTCCTGTCTCGTGGGACAGGATCCCGAGCGAAGTCGAGGGAAGATGACCCTAAGGTTATTACCGAAAATACGGATGAATTGCTCGAAAAACTTGACAGGCTATTAAAAAAGAATAAAATAGATATAGAATCCCTAAAGGATATAAATGTAGAGATTGCTAATGGAGCAGGGCTAACATCAACGAGAATCGTTTTATCGATTTCGAAAGCCCTCCGCTTTGATCTCTCGTAATCTAATTGACCGCCGAACAGAAGAAAATGTGAATATGTAAAAAGCTCTAAAAAGCCTATTTTAGAGTATGTTTCCTTATCTTTTTAAGAAAATTAAACCCAAATTTTTATAAATGTCAAAAATTAAGTATTTTTCAAATTACCCCAAAAATTTACTTCCCCTCCCAAATTTAGTCGAAATTCAGCTCAACAGCTATAGTCAATTTTTCAAAAAGGGTTTACGGGAATTATTCGACGAAATTTCTCCGATTCGCGATTATGGCGGAAAGGACTTGGCCTTGTATTTCGGAGATTATTATTTGGACGAGCCGAAGTGCGACGAACTTAAAGCAAAGAAAAACGGGCTTTCTTATGAAGCGCCGTTAAGAGTTAAGTTAAAACTGGTCAATAAAAAAACCAACGATACGAAGGAACAGGAGATTTTTTTGACCGACATGCCTTTAATTACTCCGCGCGGAACTTTTATTCTTAATGGCGTGGAACGTGTGGTTATCTCCCAGCTGATTAGATCAGCGGGAGTTTTTTTTACTACCAGTTACAACAAGGGAAGAAAATTTCACGGCGCGAAAATTATTCCCAATCGTGGAGCCTGGCTTGAATTCGAAACGGAATACAATGGTTGTATTGTGGTAAGGATTGACCGTAAGAGAAAAATTCCGGCAACGGCACTATTCAGAATTTTTAATTTAGCGAAAAACGAGGATATTCTTAAGGAATTCAAAGATGTCGACAACGGAGAGATTCAATACATTAAAGAAACAATTGATAGAGATCCTTCCAAAACCCAGGAAGAAGCATGGATAGAAATTTATAAAAGAGTGAGGCCGGGAGATTTGGCGGCATCCGATAACGCAAAGCAGCTTCTGGAAAATATGTTTATGAATTTCGAGAGATATGACCTTTCCGAAGTTGGAAGATACAAGCTCAACCAAAGAGTCGGTATCAACACCCCCTTAAGTAAGGATTACAGAATTTTGAGAAAAGAAGACTTGATATTGATTATTAAGGAAATTATCAAATTGAATAATGATCCTGAAACTCCGGGAGACGATATTGACCATTTGGGCAACAGAAGAGTAAGGGCGTTGGGAGAATTGTTGGAAAATAAAATTAGAGTCGGGTTGGCGCGCTTGGAAAGAATAGCGCGCGACAGAATGAGTACTTTGGATATTTATAGCTTGCTTCCCGCGCAATTGATTAATTCTCGGCCATTGATGGCAACGGTAAAGGAATTCTTTACTTCTTCACAGCTTTCGCAGTTTATGAATCAAATCAATCCTTTATCGGAATTGGAACATAAACGCAGATTGTCGGCAATGGGTCCGGGGGGCCTGACTAAAGAAAGAGCCGGATTCGAAGTTCGTGACGTGCATCCGAGCCATTACGGAAGAATTTGCCCGATCGAAACTCCCGAAGGTCCGAATATCGGTCTGGTTGGTCATCTCGCTTCTTATGCCAGAATTAATCCTTACGGCTTTATCGAAACCCCTTACAGAAAAGTAAAAAGCGGAGCAGTTACCAATGAAATATTATATCTTGATGCCTTTGAAGAAGAGAAATACAATATTGCTCATGCAGGGGTGGGTTTGGACGCAAACAAGAAAATTAAAGACAAAAAGGTTGAGGCAAGGATTCACGGAGAGCCGGGAATTGTCGATAGGGACAAAATCGATTTTATCGATGTTTCGCCATATCAGTGTATCAGCATTGCCACGGCATTGATTCCTTTTGTTGAACATGACGATTCGAACCGTGCGCTGATGGGTTCGAATATGCAGCGCCAAGCCGTGCCGCTCGTTGCTCCCCAAGCTCCGCTTGTGGGAACAGGCATCGAAGCCAAGGCGGCCAAGGATTCCGGACAGGTTATAGTTGCTCCGCAAGACGGAACAATTAAGGAAGTCGATGCCACGCATATCGCTATTTCCTCCGGCGGAAAGACGCAAAATATTCTTTTACATAATTTTTTGAGGTCAAACGATTATACCTGCATTACGCAAAGACCGATCGTCTCAAAAGGACAAAAGGTTAAAAAGGGAGATGTTTTGGGCGATAGTTCTTCTACGGACAGTGGAGAGTTGGCCCTGGGTCAAAACGTATTGGTTGCCTTTATGTCTTGGCAGGGGTCAAACTTTGAAGATGCGATAATTATTTCCGAAAGACTGATAAAAAACGATTATTTTTCATCTATACATGTTGAGGAGTTTATTTGTGAAGTGCGTGACACTAAGCTTGGACCGGAAACAACCACTGCCGATATTCCCAATGTCGGAGAGAACCGCTTGAAAGATCTCGATGAAGAAGGAATTGTAAGAATTGGCGCGGAAGTTGGCCAAGACGATATTCTGGTGGGCAAGATTTCACCGAAAGGAGAGACCGATTTAACTTCGGAAGAAAGGTTATTAAGGGCGATTTTTGGTGATAAGGCCAGAGATATTAAAGATACTTCCTTAAGACTACCACATGGTAAGCGCGGAAGAGTTGTGGGCGTGAAGATTTTCTCGCGGGAAAAAGGAGATAAGTTGAATGCGGGAGTAATTAAAGCAATTCAAGTTGAAGTTGCGCAATTTCGAAAAGTTGCGGTCGGAGACAAGCTTGCGGGCAGACACGGAAACAAGGGGGTTATTTCCAAGGTCTTGCCACAAGAAGACATGCCACGCCTTAAAGACGGAGTTCCGGTAGATATCATTCTGAATCCTCTGGGCATCGCTTCACGTATGAATATTGGTCAGATTTTGGAAACACACTTGGGCTGGGCAGCAAAAAAACTGGGTTACCGGACATATAGTCCACCATTTTCCGGTGTAACCGAAGAAGAAATTAAAGAAGAACTGAAAAAGGCCGGCCTACCGGAAAGCGGAAAAGTCGAACTTTTCGACGGAAGAACCGGAGAGCAATTTATTCAACCGGTCACCGTCGGTTATACATATATGATGAAACTCAATCATTTGGTCGAAGATAAAATTCATATGCGTTCAATCGGTCCTTATTCATTGATTACACAACAACCCTTGGGCGGCAAGGCCCAATTCGGAGGCCAGAGATTTGGAGAAATGGAGGTTTGGGCGCTTGAGGGTTATGGCGCCGCTTATACATTACAGGAAATGCTGACCATTAAATCCGACGACGTTGTGGGCAGAGCGAATGCCTATGATTCGATTATTAAGGGCAGGCCGATTCACAATCCGAATATTCCTTCATCTTTTAATGTCTTGGTCAGCGAAATAAAATCTTTAGGTCTTTCCATTAATCCGATTCAATTGGGGGCGGTCAAGGCTGGGGAAGAGAAAAAAATTCCGCCCACGAGCGGGATCCCGGCAGCGATCGGGAAGAAAGAAAGAGAAAACAAAGAGCATAAATCTGAAAAGTCCCGCCCACGGGCGGGATCCCGTCCGAAGGCGGGAAAAACCAAAAAATAAAATATGCTTGACGAAACGAAAAAACCGGAAGAATTCAATGCTCTGCAATTAAAAATTGCCAGCCCCGAAGAAATTCTTTCCTGGTCACACGGAGAAGTTATCAAGCCGGAAACAATCAATTACCGTACGCAAAGAGCGGAAAAAGACGGTTTGTTTTCCGAGGCGATTTTCGGTCCGGAAAAAGACTGGGAATGTTATTGCGGGAAATATCGTCGTATCCGTTATAAGGGAGTGGTCTGTGATCGTTGCGGCGTGGAAGTAACTCGCTCGATTGTCAGGCGCGAGAGAATGGGACACATTAAGTTAGCTGTCCCGGTTTCGCATATTTGGTTTTTGCGCGGAGTTCCTTCAAGAATCGGGCTGATGCTCAATGTTTCCGTACAAAAACTGGAAAAAGTGATTTATTTCGCCGCTTATATCGTTACTCACGTTGACGAAGGAGCTAAGGTGAAAGCATTCAATGAAATCGAAAAAGAGTATCGCTCTAAGCTGAAAACAATTAAAGGCAGAGAACAAAAGAAGGAACTTAAAACCGCCAGAGACAGAGCAAAAGAAGAATTGTCAAAAATCAAGAGATTGGAAGTTGTTTCCGAGCTGACTTTTCAAAACTTATCACAAAAATACAGCGAAGTTTTTTCTGCGGGAATCGGAGCAGAAGCAATCCGCGAGATTCTTAAAAATATCGATTTGGAAAAATTAATCAACGAATTGGATGAAGAACTTAAGAGAACTCCTATCGGTCAAAGAAAGAAGGTTTTGGCACGATTAAGACTGGTTAAGGGACTAAAAAAAGCGGGAATCAGGCCGGAGTCGATGTTTTTGACGGTTTTGCCGGTGATGCCTCCGGATTTAAGGCCAATGGTGCAGCTGGATGGAGGAAGATATGCCACATCCGACGTAAACGACCTGTACCGCAGGGTAATCAATCGCAATAATCGTTTGAAAAGACTTTTGGAGCTGAATGCCCCGGAAGTGATTTGCCGTAACGAAAAAAGAATGCTTCAGGAGGCAGTGGATGCCTTAATCGATAATACTGCCCGAAGGGGGCAAAAAGCGGTAATGGCAACCACTGGGCAGCGTCGTCAATTAAAGTCTTTGGCAGACATGCTCAGGGGTAAACAGGGCCGCTTCCGACAAAATCTTCTTGGTAAGAGAGTGGACTATTCCGGTCGTTCGGTAATTGTTGTCGGTCCGGAATTGAAGATTTACCAGTGCGGTATTCCCAAGACCATGGCCTTAGAACTCTTTAAGCCGTTTGTAATCCATAAGTTAATCGAAAGAGAGTTGGTTTATAATATTCGCGGCGCAAGGAGATTAATTGAAGAGGGGGTTGATGAGGTTTGGGCAATTTTGGAAGAAGTCACTGAGAAATATAGTGTTTTATTGAATCGAGCGCCGACCCTGCATCGTTTGGGGGTCCAGGCATTTAAGCCTGTTTTAGTTGAGGGAATGGCAATTCGTATTCATCCGATGGTCTGCAAGGCTTTTAATGCCGATTTCGACGGCGACCAAATGGCCGTACATTTACCTTTATCGGAAAAAGCACAAAAAGAATGTCGGGAAATCATGCTTTCTTCGGTTAATCTGTATAAGCCGGCCACGGGAGAGGCAATCATTATTCCTACCCAGGATATTGTTTTGGGTTGTTATTTTATGACCAGAATTCTTGACGGACTGAAAGGCGAAGGAAAAATTTTCGCCAATCCCGATGAGACAATATTGGCTTATCAGTCGGGAATTATTGATTTGCAGGCGAAAATCAAGCTTGCCAAAGACAATGGTTTAATCGAAACATCGGCAGGAAGGCTGATTTTCAATTCTGTGCTCCCCGAGGGAATAGGCTTTGTGAATCGAGAAATGAACGGTAAACAATTAAGGGTTTTAACTGAAGAAATTATCAATAAAGCGGGAACAGAGAAAACGCAGGAATATTTGGACAAGATAAAAAAACTCGGTTTCGATTATGCGACAAAATCGGGAATCAGTTGGGGCATGGACGATTTGAATATTCCTCAAGGCAAAAATTTAATTATTGAAGAAGCATCGAAAGAAGTTGACGGAATCCGAAAGCAATACCAGGAAGGATTGTTGACCAAAACGGAAAGAAGAGCAAGGTCCATCGAGGTTTGGGCAAGAACAAAAAACAAAATTTCGGATTTGGTCCCTTCGGCATTGGCCAAAAATGGTCCGGTGGACATTATCTTTTCTTCCGGCGCAAGAGGTTCCTGGAGTCAGGCGGTGCAACTTGTGGGCATGAAGGGCTTGGTGATTAATCCGGCATCGGAAGTTATCGAATTGCCTATAATCAGTAGCTTTAAGGAGGGATTCAATGTTTTGGAATACTTTATTTCTACTCACGGCGGGAGAAAGGGCTTGGCCGATACCGCGCTTAAAACCGCGAGTGCGGGTTATTTAACCAGGCGCTTGGTTGATGTTGCCCAGGACCTTATTATTAAAGAAGAAGATTGTAATGATAAAGAAGGAATACATGTTTATAAAAGAGACCTTGATGAAATCGGAATTTCTTTTGCGGAAAGAATTGTTGGTCGCGTAAGCCTGGAAAACATCATTCATTCCAAAACCAAAAAAGTTATTTTAAAAAAGAACGAACCGATCGATAAGTCAAAGGCGGAAGAAATTCAGGCATTAGGCACGGAAAAGTTATTGGTCAGATCACCAATTTCCTGTAAATCAAGATTCGGCGTTTGTAAAATGTGTTATGGTTACGACCTGGGAAGGAATAAATTAATTGAGAAAGGGGAAGCGGTCGGAATCGTGGCTGCGCAAGCAATCGGCGAGCCGGGCACGCAATTGACTTTAAGAACCTTTCATACCGGAGGTATCGCCGGTGGAGCGGATATTACTCAAGGTTTACCGCGGGTTGAAGAAATTTTTGAAGCGCGTATTCCGCGCGGAAAAGCGGCAATTTCCGAACTGAAAGGAGAAGTCGTAAGCATCAAGGAGGAATCCGGACAAAAAATAATCAGAATCGAGGGATGGATAGAAAGCAAAGAAAAGAAAAGCGGCAGAAGAAAAGCGGCCAAAGAATATATTATTCCCCCACAAACGGGAATTTGGGTTCAAAAGGGCGATTCGGTCGAAAGAGGGCAACAGATTTGCGAAGGCCCCGTCGATTTAAAAGAAATGTTTAAGCTCGCGGGCCAGGAAGCTGTTCAGCGCTATATTATCAAAGAAGTGCAGAAGATTTACAGCACCCAGGGAGGAGGATTAAGCGATAAGCACATCGAGGTAATTATCCGTCAAATGTTTTCTCGGGTAAAGATAAAAGACGGCGGAGATAGCGAACTTTTACCGGGAGCGATTATCGAAAAAGATATTTTCTTGGATGAAAATGATAAAATTAAAAAAGCCAACAAAAAACCGGCAACCGGTCAGTTGATGATTTTGGGTATCACTAAAGTTGCCTTAAGTACGGAGAGTTTCTTGTCCGCGGCTTCGTTTCAGGAAACCGTAAGAATCTTGATTAAGGCTGCAAGCGAGGGGAGAATCGATAAATTGAGAGGGTTGAAAGAAAACGTTATTTTAGGTAAATTAATTCCCGCGGGGACCGGCCTCAAGCAACGATTCGAAGAAAAAGAACAATCCAAAGAAGAGAATTAAATTGATTTAACGGATTTCGAATATCGAAAAGCGAGGTTTTGCCTCGCTTTTAAGTTATATTTTTATTTTATTTTAAATATGATAAAATAAAACTATATCGGCAATTCAAGTGTCGAGATTTGAGCATAAATTATGTCGAAGAAAAACATAAAACAACTGAAAAAACTCAAAAAAGAAGAACTCAAAGAAAAAAAGAGACCCAAGCTTAATATTCATCCCGAAACCAAACGCGGAGTGATTGCGATTATTCTTTTTACCCTGGCGATTATTTTTATTCTTAGCTTCCAAAATGCGGGTGGTGTTTTGGGGGGCTGGCTATTAACGGCCTCGAAATTTATTTTTGGCAGTTGCCTCTGGATTGTTCCTCTGGCTTTTTTTGTCGGCGGAGTGATTATTTTGAAAGACATTCACAGGAATGTTTATTTTTCGGCTCTTTTGGGAGTCTTTCTTTTTATTTTGAGCTTTTTGGGAATTGTCCAAATCGTTTTTCCAAGTAGCGAAGGTCATAAGGCCGGGTTGCTTGGTTACGTTATCAGCTGGCCGTTTTTAAAAGCTATCGGTTATCGGGCAAGCTTGGTTGTTTTTGTTGCCGCGCTTTTGATTTCGGTTTTGATTGCCTTTAATGTTCCTCTTAGGAAGTTGAAGAAAAGAGAAGAAGAAATTGGCGAAAAAATTTCCAAAGAAATCAAGGGAGCTGGATTTGCTTCTCCGGAAAAGAGGGTTGCCAATTTCGTGAAAGGAATATTCGCAAAGCCGAAAATCGAAATGAATGATTTATCCGAGGGAGAAGACACGGAAAAAGAAGCTTCCAAAACGAAAAAGAAAAAAGAGGAAGAAGAACTTATTCCTACCTCGGGCACAACCATAAAAGATTACACATTCCCTCCGGTAGAGTTGCTGGAAGCGGATAAGGGTCAGCCATCGAGCGGCGATATAAAAACAAATATTGCGATTATCGAGAAAACCCTCGAGAACTTCGGTATTCCGGTAGAAATGGGTGAGGTTAATGTTGGGCCCACGGTAACCCAGTACACCTTACGTCCGGCAGGCGGAGTGAAGTTGGCGAAAATAACTTCTCTGCATCGCGATATTTCTTTAGCCCTGGCCGCGCATCCAATCAGAATCGAAGCGCCTATTCCCGGTCGTTCTTTGGTGGGCATCGAAATTCCTAACAAAACCAAAACACTCGTACGTTTGAGAAATTTACTTATGGGTCATGATTACAAGCAGAACGGTCATAACTTAAATATGGTTTTGGGCAGGGATGTTGCGGGAAATCCTGCGTGGGCAAATTTGGTGAAAATGCCGCATTTACTTATTGCCGGAGCAACCGGAAGCGGAAAAAGTATTTGCATTCACAGTTTGATTACTAGCTTGCTTTATCAAAAATCTCCTTGGGAGTTAAAGTTTATCCTAATCGATCCTAAAAGAGTGGAACTTCCTTTTTATAACGGTATTCCGCATTTACTTACTCCGGTAATCGTCGAACTGAACAAGGTACTGAATGCCTTTAAGTGGGCAATCAAAGAAATGGAGGACAGGTACAAGAAACTTGCCGAAGTTGGCGCAAAAGACCTGGCTTCATACAATGAGAAGGTCGCCAAAAGCAATCCACAAGAAATGATTCCTTACATTGTCATTATAGTTGATGAGTTGGCGGATATTATGGCTGCGTACGGAAAAGAAGTCGAATGGGCAATTGTGCGTTTAGCACAGATGTCGAGAGCAATCGGTATTCATTTGGTTGTTTCCACGCAAAGACCTTCGGTTGAAGTTATTACCGGCTTAATTAAGGCAAATATTACTTCCAGAATTGCTTTACAGGTTGCTTCACAAGTTGATTCAAGAACAATTTTGGATATGGGCGGAGCGGAAAGATTATTGGGTAATGGCGATATGTTGTTTTTGGCCGGAGACGTGGGAAAGCCGCGTAGAATTCAGGGAGTTTATACCTCCGACAAAGAAGTTTCCAATGTGGTGAAATTTATCCGAAAACAAGCCGGAGATATCGAATATGAGGAAATTATTCCCGAGCCAACAGAACAAACAAATATGGATGGTCGGATTATGGCACTGGATGACCCATTGCTCGAGGAAGCCAAACAATTAGTGGTTAAAACCGGAAAAGCGTCCGCATCTTTCTTTCAAAGGAGATTCAGAATCGGTTATGCGCGTGCGGCAAGCTTATTGGACATGCTTGAGCAATTGGACATTGTTGGTCCTGCCGACGGGTCAAAACCAAGAGAGGTTTTTACGGGAAGCGGGAAATCGGATATTCTCAAATTGGAAGAAAACGAGAGTTTGGGCGAACTTGATGATACAATAAAGGATAATATTGACATTGAAGACATTCCTATTCCGCATAAAAAGGAAGATGAAGAAACGGAAGAAAACGATGACGAAGAGGATAGCGAAAAAGATACAGAAACCGAGGAAGACGAAGAAGATAACAGCGACGAAGAAAGCGAAGAAAATTCAGAAGAAGAGGAAGGAACTAAGGACGAAGAAAGCGAAGAAGACGATAGCGAAGAAAAACAAAAGAATAAAGAGGAGGAAGTAGATTTTTAAGATATGCAAAAAATCAAACTGGAATTGAAAGATAAGCCGCTTAAGCCGTTAATGAATAAAAAGTCATTATTAGTAACGCCAAAAAAAATAGTTCTCTTTTTGTTCGTTTTATTTTTAGTTTTGGTGGTATTCTATTTTTGGAAAGAGATTTGTTTTTTGATTAAGCCGCCGGCTCTGGAAGTTTTTCAGCCTCCTGCGGACATTACCGTAAATCAGGATAGATTCGAGATAATCGGGAAAACCACTCCCTTTGCTTACCTGATTCTGAACGGAGAAGAATTATATATCGATAAGGAAGGAAATTTCAGGAAAGAAATAACTCTTTCTTTCGGGTTGAACACTTTAAAAATAGAGGCAAAAAATCGTTTTGGGAAAACCAATACAATAACTAGAAGAATAATTTTTAACCAATAAAATTTAAAAATATGGCAAAACAAACAAAGGAAAAGATTTTTGATAGGACAAAAGCTTTGGAAGATACGGTTTCGGAATTAAAAGAGAGGTTCGGCGAAGGCTCGATTATAAAATTGGGCGAAGCCAAAAAAGTAGACGTGGACGTAATCCCCACCGGTTCGATTTCTTTGGATTTAGCCTTGGGAGTTGGTGGCATGCCTCGGGGCAGAATTGTGGAAATTTTTGGCGCAGAAAGTTCGGGCAAAACAACATTAGCTCTGCATATTACTGCCGAAGCGCAGAAAAAAGGAGGAATTGCGGCTTATATCGATGTCGAACATGCCTTAGATCCGGAATACTCCAAAAAAATCGGAGTTAAAATTGATGACTTGTTGATTTCTCAGCCTGACAGCGGAGAAGAGGCATTACAGATTGTCGAAGCCCTGGTTAAATCAGGTACAGTAGACGTGATTGTAATTGATTCGGTAGCGGCGCTTACTCCGCGCGCGGAAATTGAGGGAGAAATCGGAGACCAATTTATTGGGCTTCAGGCAAGATTAATGTCTCAGGCATTGAGAAAGTTAGGTTCGCAAATCGCAAAAGCCAATTGTGTCGTTATTTTTATCAATCAAATTAGAATGAAAATCGGAATTATGTTCGGTAATCCGGAAACTACCCCGGGCGGGAAAGCATTGAAATTTTATTCTTCGGTAAGAATCGAACTGAAGCGAATCGCACAAATCAAAAAAGGCGAAGAGGCGATAGGTAATCGCATTAAAGCAAAAGTCGTGAAAAACAAAGTTGCCGCGCCGTTTCAAGCCACGGAATTCGATATTATGTTTAACGAGGGAATTTCTTACGAGGGCGATATTATCAATACGGGAATGAAATACGGAATTATAAAAAAATCCGCATCTACTTTGAGTTATGTTGATGAAAAACTTGGCGTTGGATTAGAAAAGGCAAAAGAATTTTTAAGACAAAACAAGCCAATTACCAAACAGATTCTAAGCGACATTTATAAAGCAGCAAAAGGAGAAAAATCTCTTTGATTTATTCTTGAATTCCCTTTGCTAATATTTTATAAAAATCTGTCATTTATTGACAGATTTTTATTTTGAAGTAAACGGTAAAAGCTATCTATTAAGGAATAAACGGCAATAGTCCCATAATGCGGGCTTTTTTGATTCTGCGCGCCAATTTTCTTTGATGTTTTGCGCATGTTCCTGAATATCGCGGCGCCTTTATCTTATTCAAGGGGTCTATAAATCGAGACAACAATTCCGTGTCCTTAAAATCGATCTCCTTGATGTTCCTTTTGCAAAAATAACACTCTTTTCTCATTTGTTTAGATATATAATTTAGAGATTAGGGTTTAGAGATTTATAATTAAAACGGTATGTCTTCTGTTTTTACTTCATCTTCGCTTGATTCGTCGTCAATTTGGATTTCCGCCACCTCCTCTCGAATAGGTTCACTTGGCTTGGTATCGTTTTTCACTGTCCCCTTTTGCCCTGATTGTCCGGATTTTGGCCCCATTTGCAATTTTTCCATCACTACCTCGGTTCTGTATTTGGTTCCGCCGTTTTGGTCTTGCCAACTTCGGGTTTGAATTCTGCCTTCAACCAGGACCAAACTGCCCTTAGTTAAATATTGGTTGCAGATTTCGGCCAGCTTTCCGAAAGCAACAACATTATGGAATTCTGTTTGTTCTTGTTTTTCGTGGTTGTCCGGATTTACCCAGACTCTATTGGTCGCTAATCCAAAATTGGAAATAGCTTGTCCGCTGGGAAGAGTTCTTGATTCTGGATCCCTGGTCAATCTGCCGATTAAGAACGCCTTATTTAAATTCATATTTTTATAGCGATCCCAATCTATTAATAGCATTCGAATTATCCTAATATTCGGAGCATTCGGATGTTAATTCGGATTATTCGGATCGCATTAAGTTATATTTCTCCGATAATTTCATCTAATTTTTTATCGATTTCTTTCAATGTTTCTTCCGATGGCTTTTCTTCTTCGGGTTGTTCTTTTTTGGTAATTATTTTTCTGGGTTTTACCGGCTTATTCATTATTCTTGGTTTTTCCGGTTCTTCCTGAATATCCGAATGACTAATCAAGTGTCTTAGGATTTGTTTATTTGCTTTCAACTCTTTGGAAAGTTCAATTAGTTTTTCGGGTAGAATGGAAATCTGACTGATAAGAAATATTCCTTGTTTTTCTTTATTTATCGGATACGCTAAGAGTTTTTTGCTCGACTCTTTAAAGTTGATTATTCCTGCCAGTTTGCCAAAAGTTTCGGAAATGTCGTTTTTTGCCTTTTCTAAATCGTCTCCCTCCAACTTGGGGGAGAGAATACACATCAGTTCGTAATCTTTCGTTGTTTCTTCCATAATTTTATTATATTAGCAAAATATATTATACTTGGCAAGTTTTTATATCTTAAATTCCAAAATATCGCCATCTCTTACCGTATAGGTCTTCCCCTCGGTTCTGATATGCCCCTTGGTTTTTGCTTCGTGCCATGATCCGTGTTCGATTAAATCCTTATAATTTATTACATCCGCCCTGATGAATTTTTGCTCAAAATCGGTATGCACGATTCCGCCCGCTCTTGGTGTAAGCGTTCCTTGTTTGGTTGTCCATGCTCGCGCCTCCTCTCCGCCTTTTATGGTATAAAAAGTAATCAAATCGAGTATCTTGTAGCAGGTTTTTATCAACACATCAATACGCGGAACCAGTTTCAATTCTTTCAGTTCTTCGGGACTAAGTTCCGATAATTCCAGTTCCAGCTTTAAATCTAAGGGAATCGTATTGCCGGGCAGTGTCTTAATCAGTTCTAGTTCCCTATCTGTCCCGCGGCTATTCACCACATAAATAACCGGTTTAATGGTCAAAAAACCAAGATGCTTAATTATTTCTGTTTCTTTATAATCCAGATTAATTTGCGAAATCAATTTTTCTTCATTTAGGGTTTTTTTGATTTTCAGGATTATTTCCAGTTCTTTCTGCGCATCCTTGTTTGTGGCGTCTCGGGCTTCTTTGTGCAATTTTTCCAAATGCTTTTCCAGTGTTTCCAAGTCTTTCATTATCAGTTCCGTATTTACAATACCGATATCTCTTTCTACGTCCAGACTATCTTCAACGTGTTTGATATCCGCTGCCTCAAAAGAACGGACAATGTGGGCAATGGCGTCAACTTCGCGAATGTGCGCCAGAAATTGATTCCCAAGACCTTCGCCTTTATGCGCGCCTTTAACTAATCCGGCAATGTCCACAAATTCAATGATTGTCGGCGTTACTTTTTGCGGTTTGACTATTCCCGCAATTTTATTCAGTCTTTCGTCCGGCACCTGTACAACCCCGACATTCGGGTCAATAGTGCAAAAAGGATAATTGGAAATATCCACCTCTTGTTCTGTCATGGCCTTAAAAAGCGTTGATTTTCCCACATTGGGAAGTCCGATTATACCGATTGAAAAGCTCATATTTTAATTATATCACATTGTGCTATAATAATATCAATGAATGCTTTGGATAAAATTTTTAAGGCTTACGATATCCGCGGGATTTATCCGACCGAGATAAATGAGGACATTGCCTATAAAATCGGCAGGGGAGTGGCGAGATTTTTGAAAGCCGAGAAAATCGTTATTGGTAGGGATAATCGTCTTTCTTCGGATAGTTTATTTCGGGCGCTTTGCGACGGAGTCCAGGACGAAGGAACGGATATCTTGGATATCGGCATTACCACCACGCCGGTTTTTTATTTGGTAGTTTCGAAATACGAATACGATGGAGGGGTAATGATTTCCGCTTCGCATAATCCAAAAGAATATAATGGTTTTAAAATCGTTAAAGTTGGTTCGATACCGATTGGTGAAGAATCCGGGCTTCAGGAAATCAAAAAAATAGTCAGAAAACTTACCCCGATCCATTCCAAACACAAAATCAGGCGCGGGAAACTGGAGCAGAGAGATGTTCTCCAGCATTATTTAAAGAACATTTTGAGGTTTGTGGACATTGAGGCAATTAAGCCGTTAAAAGTGATTGTAGACACTGCTAATGGTGCTGCTGGGCCGATAATTGAGGAACTGGACAAAAGATTGCCGATTACATTGATTCATTTATTTTCAGAGATGGATGGCCGATTTCCGAATCATCAGCCTAATCCCATGCATCTTGCGGCAACAGCCGTACTTCAGGAAAAAATCCTGAAACAGAAAGCCGATTTCGGCATTGCTTTTGACGGAGACGGAGACAGGATTCTCTTTATTGATGAAAGGGGTGAAAGGATAAATCCGAATTATATTGCTGCTTTGATTGTTAACCGTTTCTTCAAAGGGGCCGGGGGTAGAATTTCTTTCGATACCCCCACCAGTTGGGTGTTGCGCGAGGAAATCAAAAAAACCGGAAATATCCCGATTTGTACTAGGGTCGGCCACGTTTACTTGAAAGAAAGAATCTTGCGCCAAAATGCGATTTTCGGCGCCGAGTCATCGGGACATTATTATCTGCTCGATGATTATTCCGTAGAGTCTCCGTTTTTCGTCTTTTTCAAAATTCTCGAGCTGCTTTCAAGAGAAAAGAAAACCCTGTCGCAAATGATTAAGCCGTTTGAAAAATATTTTATTAATGGTGCAGTATTCAAATCTGAAAACGCAGAAAAGAAAATGAAAAAAGTGGAAAAATTTTACAAAGATGCTCCGAGTGTATCTCTTTACGATGGAATAAGTATCGATTATCCCAATTGGCATTTTGTTTTAAGGATGTCGCATACCGAGCCGATAATGCGCCTGGTGGTTGAGGCAACCACACAGAAAATTCTGGACGCAAAAATGAAACAAATCAGGTCATTATTGGAAAAAAAGTAGATTTCGAAGATTTTTAAAACCCCGCAGCTGCGGGGTTTTATTTTACACAATATTTTACAATCCCATTTTTGTCTTTATTTCTTTCATTGTTGCTGTGGCGATTTTCTGGGCTTTTTTTGCTCCGTCAGCCAAAATCTTTTCGACTTGCTTGGGATTTTTCTCCAGCTCTTTTCTTTTCTTTTGAAAGTCAGCCAATTCCTTAATAATAACTTCAGCTAGGTCTTTTTTGAATTCCACATAGCCTTTATTTCCGTATTTTCTTTCAATATCGGTAATTGGCTTATTCGAAAACAAACGGTAAATCGTTAAGAGATTAGAAATTGCCGCTTTGTTTTCCTTGTCGTATTTTATTTCTTTACCGGAGTCGGTGACCGCGGTTTTTATTTTTTCGCGTATTGCTTCCGGTGAATCAATTAAAGCAATGTAGCTTTGCGGCCCCAATGATTTACTCATTTTTTGGCTCGGATTATTTAAAGCCATTATTCTTGCGCCGAATTTCGATAATTGAGTTTTCGGTTCGGGAAATGTTTTTCCAAATTTGTTGTTGAATTTTTTTGCCAAAACCCTGCTTAATTCCACGTGTTGTTGCTGGTCTTCGCCAACCGGCACGGTATCGGCTTTATATAAAAGAATATCTGCCGCCATAAGAACCGGATAGGAAAACAGGCCCGCATTGATGTTTTCTTTGTGCTGCTGCGATTTTTCCTTGAACTGTGTCATTCTTTCCAGTTCGCCCATCGGAGTGAGTGTTTCAAGCAACCAGGCGAGCTCGGCGTGTTCTTTAACCTGCGACTGCACAAAGATTATACATTTTTTCGAGTCTAGCCCTGCTGCCAAATAATCCATTGCCGCAGACAAGATATTTTTCTGCATTTCTTTCGGGCTGTAGGGAGTGGTAATCGCGTGTAAATCGACAATGGAAAAAATGCAGGAATTTTTTTTCTGCAAATCTATCCATTGTTTGATTGCACCCAGATAATTTCCGATGTGTAGCGTTCCCGTTGGTTGTATTCCGGAAAATATTTTCATAAATTTACCTTACTTTTGTGCCGCTAGGGACTTTTTTGGCGGGTTTAAGGATTATGGCTTTTTCGCCAACAACCGCAGCTAAAATCATACCCTGGCTTTCGATGCCACGAATTATACGCGGCTCAAGGTTGGTTAAAATCGGAAGCTGTTTGCCGATAAGTGTTTGTGGCTTGTAGCTTTCGGCAATTCCTGCGACAATTGTGCGTTGTTCTGCTTGTCCTGAGGAATTCGAGGAGCTTGCCCCGAGCGTAGTCGAGGGACCCAAATCAACTTTCAATTTCAAAAGCTTATTAGCACCTTCAACTTTTTCCGCTTCGAGAATTGTCCCGATGCGGATATCCAGTTTTTGAAAATCATCGAAATTTATCATGATTTAAGTATACAATATATTGTTTTGGAAATAAACCCCGTAGTAGATTTTGGACTATTTAAAAATAAAATTGCTCCGACCCTGGTCGGAGCAGTCCAAAATTCACTACGGGGTAAAAAAAGGCCCTGAGAAGGCCAAAGCAAAGGGGGGGTAGAAAGAAAATGGGGTTGGTTTGGCGTGTCTCAGGGCTAGAAATGAGGGAGATGATTGCGAAAGAGCAATAAAGAGCGGATAAAAAATAGATGATTAAGTTGATATATTAGTTTATTTTAAAAATAATCGCGTGTCAAGTCTAATTGCTAATATTTATGCCGAAGGAGAGATTTGAACTCTCATGAGCTTGCGCTCACAGCGCCCTGAACGCTGCGCGTCTGCCAATTTCGCCACTTCGGCAAAATTTAATACGGGGCAAATCTGCCGGCTTGCCCCGTGCCAATACGGAGTATTTAGTGTGAAGTTCCGTTAGTTGTTTTTATTTGTCCTGAGCCGCGTCGAGGGACCATTCGTGATTTTGCGGATGTTCCAGAAATTCCAGCTTAGCCAGATTATTCACTAGATTGTAAATCGGTTCGTTTTCCTCTATTTTGAAATTATAGAGATTGTTTGCTTGTTCAAATCTCAATTCCGGAACCGAAGTATAGTTTTCGTTTCTTATCCATTTTATTCCCAAAGGAACCGAGGAATCTTTTGTCGCATAATAACAAAATCCGTGTCTTAATTTAAATGGTTTGTAGATATTGGAGCCAAAACTGCGGCAAATCCAATTGCAGGTTTTTAAATCTTTATCTGAGGCGTTGATAATTAGATGTTCGTAATTAGGCGGAATCACGACTTTATTTCCGGCTTTTGCTTTTATCGCGAAAACATCTTTTATTTTTTCGTCTGCGGAATCCTGTAAGAGAAAAATCGCCTCGCCTTCCAAAACTTCGTACAGTTCGGGATAAGTGATAGATGTTCCGGGAACTATCGGGTGATCGTGGCCGATAGTTTTATTGAATTCTTTGCCGAGCATTTTCGGAAACATTATCGTGATGTCGTAGCGTAGGTTGTTCGCGAATATTTTATCGTGGTCTTCCTCGCCTTCTGACAAATCCCGATACATGTAATACAATTCGAGGCTTTTAGCTGTTTTCAGCCATTCCTTGTCAAAAACAACATCTTCGATATCTTTAAGTTCTCTTGTGTCGGGATTGAGTTTTTCCAGATTCATAATATTTATCATAACCCAAATTTAGGCAAAAAGAAAGGGCGGATTAACCGCCCATGGTTGCTTCTTGATATTGTCTTAATCCTTTTTAATTCGTTGGGTTTTAATGTACCATTTATCGATATCGGTAAATCTTTCTGATGGCAGAACAATATTTTCCACTTCAATACCTTTTATTTTTTTCACGGAAACATAAATCTGATAGGGACTGTAAAGGAAAACAACGGGTGCGTCATCGATAACGTATTGTTGGAACTGTTCGTATTCTTTGGTTCTCAATTCGTCATTATTGATTACTTGTCGGGCATCTTTAAGTAGAACATCGGCTTTCTGGTTGTCGTACAACGCCAAATTGAGTCCCGGGTCCTTTTTTTGTGAAGAGTGCCAGAAACTATAGGGGTCGGGATCCAGCCCCAAGACTTCGCCGAAAAGAATTGCTTGATATTCTCTGGGTCGGATAAATTTCTGTTGGATTTCTCCGATATTGGAAATTACAACGTTTACTTTTGCGCCTATCTTTGCCCATTGTTCCCTGATAATGTCCGCGCTTTGACGCAGTTGGTTTAATTCCGTGGTGATGAGTTCAATTTCCAGTTTGTCTTCTTTTTTCTCTCTTGTGCCGTCATTGTCCGTATCTTTCCATCCCGCCTGCTCAAGAATTTCTATTGCTTTTTCTGGATTGAATTCGTATATCTTTATTTTTTCGCTTTGTCCGAAAACCCCGAAAGGAATAGGGGAGTCTACTTGCGTTCCTTCTCCATTTAAGGCTTTTTCAATTATCTCTTTTTTATTGGTTGCGTAATTCAGCGCCAACCTTACGTTTTTATCGGATAAAACCTTGCTTTTGCTTTGATTGAAGAAAACCGCAAAATATCTGGGCAAATTTAATCGATAAGTGTTCGATTTTACGTTAACTCCTCTTAATGTGTTTTTGTTCTGATTCGAAATCAGAGCAAGATTATTCAACTTTCCATTATTGTATGCCTTTATCAGTTCTTCTTCGCTGGGATAAAAATAAACGTAAATTTTTTCGATAAATGGTCTTGTTTCCGCATTATATTCCCCGAAAGCCCCCAATTCAACGGAGCTTACGAATCCTTCTTTATCTTTTTTAAGTTTTTTCAATTGATACGGACCGGTGCCGACAGGTTCGAAATTTTCCGGCGCCAGAAGGAATTTTTCCGGCAAAATGTCCTTCCAAACGTGGCTTGGCGCGATGCCCACGGTAGTATTGGATAAAAACGGGGCGTAAGGGATTTTTAGTTTGAAGCGTATAGTCCAGTCGTCGACTTTTTCCACCTCAACGCCTGACCAGTTTATCCTTAAGGGACTTCGATAGTCGGGATTTTGAATCGCATTAATGGTAAAAATAACGTCATCCGCGGTAAGAAGTGTCCCGTCGTGCCATTTTATATTTTTTTTCAGAAAGAATTCGTAAATTTTTCCATTGTCTCCAATATTGTATTTTTCCGCCAAATCAGTAACCAGCTTTCCCTTACTGTCGTACTTCATCAAGCCGGAGAAAATCAGTTCGCTCAAATCCCTGTCTGCGTCGTTGGTTTGGCTCAAAATCGGATTGATGTATTGCGGGTTTCCGACAATACCTTCAACGAAACTCCCGCCGTAATTCGGCACCAATATCGTATGTTTAAGATTATAGGAAATCATCCATCCGAAAAGTGAGACTATTGCCAAAATTAAAAACCCGAGTATAAAATAGCGTTCTTTTTTTACAAGAACACTCGGAACCTTTTGCCATTGATGCCAGGAGGGAAATTTGTTGGTTACCTTCCTGATAAATTGTTTGACTTTCCCCATTAAGAGATTACCATTCTAATAATGGCACTTAAAATAAAAAGCCCCGCCAAGATAATTGAGGCGATAAAGAGAATTTTTTCCATTCCGCGTTTTTTGAAATATACTCCGCCTTCTCCGCCAAAAGTACTCGATAATCCCGTGCCTCTTTGTTGGAGGAGAATCGAGACAACAAGCAAAATAGAAATGGCAATTTGAATTATGTCCAATATTCTTTCCATTTTTATTTAATTAATCGTTTTCGTGTTTGGTTTTTTTATATGCTCCGATAATAATTGCGTTAACAACAGCAATTATTAGTGAACCCCAAACGTATCCTATCAAACTATTAATAATCAGTGCATCGACAAACCAATCTACCGCGAAGAGTATTGCCGCATTTATTACCAGGGCGAATAAGCCCATGGTGATAAAAATAATCGGGGCAGAAACAATCTTCAGAATCGGCCTGATTATCAGGTTGGTGGCCGTGAGTATGGCGCCGACAATCAGATAATCGACCCAATCACCATTAAAGTCTATTTGTTCAAGAAAATATGCGGCAACAAATATCGCCAAAGCGTTCGCCGCAACGTGTAAGGCGAGCTTGAATAAAAATTTCATATTTTTCTTTTTTTAATTTCTTTAAGTTGGAAAACTCTTTTTCCCGAAACCCTCATTTTCGGTTTTTTCTTTTTTTCGCGTCCGCCTATCTTCGATTTCGTATTTTCCGGCAAGTCAGGATACTCGATTTCGACTTTTGCCATATTTTATAATAATAACCCCATTTTAATGATTTTACAATATTGATGATATAATATAATTAATGGCATGAATAATTTGAATTTTCTGGAAAAATCCATTTTAGCGACAATCGTTTACTACGATATTTTCGATTATCCATTAACCGGATTCGAGGTTTTCAAATATTTGATTAACCCCTTGCATGTTGTCGGACAACTTGAAGATATCGATAAAGCCGAATTTGAGCCGATGAAAAATATTTCTCTTTCCGAGGTTTTAAAATCATTGGAAGGAGAAAAAATCAAAAGCTTTATTTCCCAAAAGAACGGCTTCTATTTTCTGAGAGAAAAAAAGTGGCTTTATCAGGAAAGAATAGAGCGTCAGAAAATCGCCGCCCAAAGATGGAAAAAGGTTAAAAAGGTTTTGAAATTTATCCAATTTATTCCTTTCGTAAAAATGGTGGTCGTATGTAACAGCCTGGCAATCGATAATTCCAAAAAAGATGCGGATATCGACCTTTTTATTATTACAAGGAAAAAAAGAATTTGGCTGACCAGATTTATAGTGACATTTGTGGTTTGGTTGATTGGAGAGTGGCGTCATAAAAATAGAATTTCCGGAAAAATTTGTTTGAGTTTTTACATCACCGAAGAGTTTCTGAATCTTAATTCTTTGGCAATCCAGCCTTACGATATCTATCTGGCGAATTGGATTCATTGGTTAAGGCCAATTTTTTATCAAGGTAAAATTTACGAAGAATTTATTTTCGAAAATCAATGGGTAAAAGATTATCTGTTGAATTTCGGGAAAATCGGAAACACTCATTATCCCGAATTTAAAGAGAGCAAAGCAGCGATTTTAATCAAAAGAATTTTAGAAAAAATATTAGGCGGTTGGGTCGGAAACTTAAAAGAAGCAATATTAAAATTTTTCCAAAAAAAGAAAATCGCCCGTAAGACTGTTCCGCACGACATACCCACTGCGGTAATTGTTTCCGATAAAGTGTTAAAGTTTCACGAAAATGACAAAAGAGAATATTTTCAGGAGGAATTTATCAAAAGACTAAAAAACACCCTAACTATTGACAATAATTATAATAAGTGTTAATCTTATAATCTTGTTCTTTACATCTCAATAAGGAGGTGAAAAATGCCGAAACTCGATTTTCGCTTTATTGGCAGAAGACATTCCAAAAAGCATCGTCAAAAATATCGGTCAGGCAAGCTTTATTCAGCGGCTGCAGAAAGAATTCATAATATTTATGGCGAGTCTATCGGTAGACCAAACGAACAAAGGGTTTTAGAGATCGCCAACAGTCAGACAAGGGACATTTTAAGAGAAGACGTAGAGCGGGGAAGAATCGAAGAAGTGGATTTTGAAGCAAGAATTTCTGAACCATGGAGCGAAGAGGATATGAGGAAGAAAGATCTCATAATTACTTTCTCTTTACCAGAAAGATTAAGGGGGGAGTCGAT
>Ga0315286_10000875_pt1 | contig 26347 bp, 22 predicted proteins | sample YL17G10_0_MG_FD_205038 | JGI IMG/M metagenome (GOLD analysis project Ga0315286, IMG submission 205038) | Sediment microbial communities from Yellowstone Lake, YNP, Wyoming, USA - YL17G10_0 | ecosystem: Environmental > Aquatic > Freshwater > Lake > Sediment | place: USA: Wyoming | collected... | reverse complement strand
GATCCTTTAGAGAACCAGACACCCTCTCCTGATCTGAGGATGGACATCTGGGATCCTTTAGAGAACCAGACACCCTCTCCTGATCTGAGGACGGACATCTGGGATCCTTTAGAGAACCAGACACCCTCTCCTGATTCTTTAGGAGGGGGATTGGGGGTGGTCCCTAAGAGCCTTCCACAATCTTTATCTCTTCCTCAGTCAACCCGTACAGCTCGTACACCAGATTGTCGATCTGCGTATCTGTTCCATCGATTTGGTGCCGGATGACGGTCTTTTCTTGTGTCAGTGTATGAAGTAGAGTCCTTTTGCATTGCTATGGGAAGAGAATTCCGACGGGACTTTGCCTATAGTCCAACTTAAGCAGGTGCAACATCAATCGTTCGGTGAGTGCCTTCATTTTCCTCATCTCTGAAATGAGTTCATTATAATCTTCTACAAGAAAACCTTCATGCAAATATTGATTGCGGATTTCAGTGAAGCGGAACTTGGTTGGATCGTCTTTCCCCATTAGCAGGTCCAAATCGTCGAAGGAGATTCCGTTTGTCTCGCAAGCACTGCGGAGTTTTTCTGAAAATGGGTTACGTCCATATCCCAGCTGTTTTCGCAGTAGATCAAGGCATGAATGCCAGTAGATGAGCTCCACTTCAATCACCTGAGCAATGCATGCAAGTTGGTAAGCTCTAAAGACCCTATCAAAGACCTTCCTCCCATCAATCGAAAGCGTACAATACGCATCAACCAATGTGGCTATGTATTCACGCGACATTTTCCGTTTCCCGACAGTCCGCGCAAAACGTGGTTGATTTTTATTCGGAGCGATGGCCCAGCGGAATGTCTTTCTCTCAGTATTCTTCCCATCACTTTTGTCACGCAGGTACAATTCTTCGATCTGCCAATCGATGGCGTTGCCCTCCAATAATGAGATGCACATAAAAGCCACGCGAGCAATCTCGCGGGCCTCCGCTTTGATCTCCTCCGGAGTCTTATCCTCTTGATTGATATCGAAATAGAGCTTAGATCGTCTGCCTATGACTATACTGTGATATTCATCGTCATCGATTTCTTCGTGAATCATCGAGTCGTAGATAGTGAAATCAGATAACGCGCTCTTCACGCTGAACTCGTTATTGCCCCACTTGATTAGGTCCTCTTTATCGGGAAGCCGGTAACCTCGATACAAACCGCGAGAATCCTGAAAAGTGGATCCACCTCTGTACCTAGTCAACCCTACAAGTGGGAAAATGTACGTCACATGGGCGGGCTTTGTCGCTTTGTCCTCGCTGCCGGGGGGTTGCTCATATCGAAACCATTTTTCAAACAGTTGTGCACCGCACGTAGCTTCATCAAATGGTATACTGAAGTCTTCGTCCAATTTTAGGAGTATTCCATGGTCGCTTTCCTGATGAACAAAGTCCAGAGCAATTCCTTTGCACTGATTCATCTGTTCGGTAGAAAGCTTTGCCCACTTAATGTCCGAAATCTTCACCGCAATGTTGTTTGTGTCAAACTCTGTGTGCTGAATGTCAACTCGAGCCTGACCAACCACAATATCTCCAGCCTTCAGCGACCCATTATAATGTTCCTCTTTTAGAAATGGGTTTTCAAGAGACGACATCAGTCTTTCCCCCCACAATGTCTATCTCCTCTTCTGTGAGATCGTACAGTTCGTACACAAGCTGATCGATCTGCTTATCCGTCGAATCGATTTGGCGCTGGATGACGGTCTTTTCCTGCTCAGTCTTCGCTGTAGGCAGTTGCTTGTGCAGCGCAAGCATTTGATCGACCAATTCCACCATTCGATCATGAATGGATTTGTCGGCGGGACTGGACACACTAATATTTCGAACCGGTATCCGCCTCAGCTCAGCTAAAGTCGTCTGTCTAAAATCATCCTTGGTGGCGATTGAAGAAGTGTTAAGGTACAAATAGGAAATGAGGCTACTGTTTAGAATGCCGAGAACGAATTGCAGTGCCAGTTTTGTGGCCTTCAGTATGAATGGATTTATATCCTTTTTGAAAACCATCTTTTCTTCAATAATTGTAGCCAAGATGCGATCTTGTCTGCTAATTACCCTCCTGATTAAGAGTTTCGGTTCGGCTCCATAAAACCGTACCAGAGAGGGCTTGCCTGACATATCGGTAAATGACTTTTTAGAGATGTCCATTGAGTATCTGTGCACTTGCCCTTTTTCCAGGAAGGGATACGAATTCTTGCCTCGCGGATTCTTTGAAGTCTCGAACATATTCCCTGCCAGTCCCTGTGTCGAAATTGTAATCTCACCAAGTTGGACGAACTGCGAATCTTGCGCAAGTCGGGAGAAAATAGAAGCTGCCCTCGGGTCCAAAATGATTTTGTAATCTGGAGAGGACACCAGTTTGGAAGGTATCGTCACATAGTCCAGATTGTCGAGATTTCCGACTTCCACCTTCTTGGGAAACCGAAATAGTTTATATGTATGCACAGGCCGTCCAGAGAGAATGTAGATGCCGGTATCGACATACGCATTCTCAAAAACGTCGAAAGGCAAGTTTACTAATTGTGAGACCCGAAGTTTGCCAAACAAAGACGCACGCAAGAGAGCATAATTCTCTCCAGTTTGCCAAGTGACGGATGAGATATATGCAAGCAACCCTGAAGTTTTTAATCTATTGAGCAAAGACAGAATGAAAATGACCGAAGAATCATACTTGCGCTGAAGCTCGCTGTGGTGGCTTTGGTAATATTGTTTTTCCGCATCTGAAATTGACTCGATAGGTATATACGGTGGATTCCCGATAACTACATCGAATCCGCCGCAGTCCATGATTTCTTTGAACTCTGTTTTCCAGTCGAAGACGTTGATCCGGTTCTTTTCTTCCTCGTCCAACAATGATAATTGCTTGTCATCGTAGAAATCGGGGCCTATGAGCGAATTGCCGCACTTGATGTTGTTGCCGAGGTCGGGGAGAGCACGCTCGTGAAACATCTTCAGCTGCTGGGAAATCGTCTGTTCGTTCTCCCCTTCAAGCACCTTCAGCAGAAGCGAGAGCTTTGTTACCTCCACCGCCTGCGAATCGATGTCAACACCGTAAATGTTGTTGAGCAAGATCCGCTTTCGCTCGCTTGTGGTTAGCCGCCAGTCGCCACCCGGTCCTTTGAAGAGCGGTGCATCCTTGCCTGAAGTATATTTTGTCGGATCGTTCTTCAAATACCAGTCGAGATGCCAATCGAGCAGGTATTGGTAGGCTCCAATAAGAAACGAGCCGGAACCACAAGCAGGGTCGAGTACGCGAAGCTTGGAGGCTTCTTTGGGGGTGAGAGGCTTTATGATGGCTTGTTTGGCGACCCCAACGTCACCAGACACCTCCCCCTTATTCTCGAGGGGGAGGATTGGAGGGGGTCCCAAGAGCTTGCCGACGGTGTTCTTGACGATGTAATCAACGATGTACGTCGGAGTATAATAGACTCCCCCTGCCTTCTTCACTTCAGGTTTGTCTTCAACCTTAGCCTGGTGCCCTGCGGTGAGGCGAATGACCTTGCCAAGGAATTGCTCGTACACCTGCCCTAGAATGTCCGCCGGCAAAACTGAGAATTCGTAGGGACAATCAGGGTAGTAAAGCTTGCTGATGATTTCAATGAGCGGCTTGTCATCAATGTGGAGCTTCGGGGTTAGCTCATCTGCCCCCTCTGGCCGTCCTTTTTCTTGTTCGAAATGGAAAAGCCCCGAGTTGTATTTTTCGTCCGCACGGTAAAATTGCTCGGTCAGGCGTTGATAGACCCTGGCCCCGTTCACAAGTCCAAGGAGTTTTCCATAAAGCTCAATCCCCCTGTCTTCGCAAATGCGAAGGAAGATGATCCGGTCGATCGTACGCTGAACGGCAAAATTGAGCTGGGGCTGGCTGAGCTTGCCATTCCGCACCGCGATGTTTTTGGCGAGAAGCTCCCGCCACGATTCTATTTCCTTCAGAAAAGCGTCATCGACCTCCGCCGTCCCTTTCTTTCCTCTCGCCGTCTCGGCGTGCTTGTCAAACGAACCCTTCAGGACGGCCTCTTTGGAGAAAACCGATGCGATGAGCTCCCATTGCGGAATGTAATCGGTGTATGTGAGATAGTGAATGCGGGCATTTGAGGATTTGTCCGTCTTGAGCGGCTTGAGACGGCAGTCATAGACGGCGAATTCCTCGAAGTCTGTCAGAATGCTCAGCGGGAGCTTTGCCGACCAGGCATAGCGGCGAAGTTGGTATGCCGGGCTGAGGTCGTCTTTGAGATTGACAGACGGATTCTTCGCTTCAACGAAGAACTTCCTTGTCCCGCCGATCCTGAAACAATAGTCGGGCGCCTTTGTGGCTCCTCCGATCTTGATCGCATCTTCGTGGATAACTTCTTTGTATGGCTCAGCGAATCCCTGCTTGTTATCGATGTCCCAGCCAAGTGCCATGAAGAAGGGATTGACAAATTCCTGGCGTAGTTGTGCTTCGTTGTAGTTGCCGGACGTGTATTGGTCTTTGTTCCGGTCGAATCTCTCGACAAGCTGCTCGACTTCTTTCGGTGGATTCATGGTATTGACGACGTCTGGCAATCCTGTAAGTGACAGATCTTTAGTGAGCCAAAGCGTTGAGCGACATTGAGCGGACTCTGCCATTTGTCCAAATCAGCTTCAACTTCGTTGTACCAAATGACGCGATCGTCGTTGCTACCGGTGTCATACGAAGTTGTGGACGTCCTTCCCTAGAATTATATTGATCGCTCGATGTATCGTGAGTAATCGGTTAGCTTCTGGGCGTATCGTTCTGTCATTAAGGGAGATGAAATAAGAAAATCCGCTGTAGACCTGTTGCAGGATGTAGGGATATTGTAGAGAACAGCGATTCTCAGCAGGGCCTTTACATCAACATCATGCGGGTGTGGTTGCATGGGATCCCAGAAGAAAATAAGAACATCGATAGTTCCTTCCGCTATCATCGCTCCCAGTTGTTGATCGCCTCCAAACGGACCGGACTTAAGCTTGACAATGCTCTGGTTGAATGACTTCCCTTTTTCCAGCTTCCTGGATATTGCATCCTCAACTAAGCGACCAGTAGTTCCCGTACAGATCAGCTTGTGGTCCAAGAGCAATTTCCAGTTCCATTCCACCCATTCGAGTAAGTCCTTTTTGCAGTTGTCATGTGCAACCAAAGCGACTCGTTTCGATATTTCCATTGCTTCTCCTTGTATCTGTTTTGTTTCAGCAGATGTAATTGTTGGGGTCCAATATTACAGCATATTCATCTTAGGTTTTCGTCACCCCGTTGTGACGACCCTTTTGGGCACAGTGTTCTCAGTTGATACAAAATCGAGAGATGATCCTTCCAACGGATTGCGGTCTCAGAATTGTACCAACTTGCCGTAGCCTGCTCAAATGTCGTCACAACGGTCGAGGCACTACGCCGTGCTGTTTGGCGCTATTAATATATCAATTTTGGCATTGCGCCAAAGGGCATGGAGCGACCACAACTGACTTCTTCCATAGCTTCAACTGAGCTATATCAACAAAGGGAGCGTCGTAGTGCCCAATGTTATGTGCCGCCGCCAAAGAGTCGGACGGTAGGCTTGGCTTTAATACACTTCGATCGGTTCGATAACGGTTTCCTTGATCCTATATTGAACCGTGACAATGTGATCACGCGCGAGAACAAGGCCTGAATGCCTGAGGGATTCGTAGCCAATGCGCGAGACTAGTAGCGAATAATTCCCCGGTGGGATACTGCTCATGATGAACTTCCCATCGATATTTGAAACAGTGGCGACTTGCCTGTTGTGCTCTTCGCGCAGGTTTTCGAAGGTGATAAAGGCAATGAGCGAATCCCCGGTGCGGAAATCGTTGACAACGCCTCTCAGCTGTGCGTTCCCGGCCAAATCTGTTTGCTGAGTGGAGATGACTAGAATCTGGCTTGAGGGAGCGCAGGAGTGCAGAGCCAGAGCAAGGCAAAGCACGCAAGCTTGGATGGAGATATGTCGAATCGAGAGCATTGTGAGAAACAGTGCCTTTATGACGTGGACAACGAATTCCTCGCTCTGACGCGTGGATGGCGGTGGCACACAACTCATGGAAAAACGCAGTACTGTCTCTCTATTTCCAATAGTCTCCGTTAGCCCGTCTTTCATAGGTAAACGACAAACCCGCACCCGCCGGAGGCCTACAAAAGTCATGGCTCCGGAAGGCGCCATTCCATTTGATGAATAGGCAAAAACTCACAGCAGAGAATGCGGGTCAAATGATCGCGATTCCACATTGCCTTTGGGACTAGTTCGTGTGTAGTTCCCTTCCGGTTGAAGTTACCCAAAACGCCTCTGGGTTGCAACCCTTCGTCTCCGTCCCAACCAGCGGTCTGTGCGTCAGTCGAGCAAATCGGCTGGGACTGTGCTCAGGCATACGGTACTCCGCTTGTTTGAAACGAAAAAGCGAAGGGCGCGGCAGATCGCCACGCCCTTCGCTCAGATTTCCGGCTCACTTTAGAGCGTGTGCGTCCGCGAGTGAGTCGGAAATGTCTTGGCCACGTCACCATTCCCCCCCGATCGGTTCCGTCTGAGCACAAAACCCGACAGCGCTACATCCTCCAGAGATACGACATCTTGAAGAAGAAACCCCGTTGTGATTCCAGGAATTGGTCGTTCTCAAGATAGCTGCTGCTCACGCTATCCCACTTGATTCGTTCATAGAGCGATCCATAGCCAACATGTACGACTGTTCCAGGTATGTATGTGAACGAGGCCAGGAGATCCGTGAGCAATCGCCCTCGAAACTTATTATACTCGACAATTCCGCGGAAGAAGAGATACTTATTCACCTGATATGTCAGTTTTTCCCGTGCGATCGGATATTCATAGATCTTTACCCCATCGGACGAGCGATGGAAGTTCGAAAATACGATACCAAGGTTTGATTCGATATTCTCCGTCGGCTGATAGATCACGCTTGCCGAGGCACGGCTGCTTGTTCCTTGGTACGGCGACGAGGAGTAATAGACCGATTTCCCTGCGCTATACGACAAGGTCCCGCGAAGTTGTTTTGTCAGCAAACCGCCAATCGCGACTTGGAATCCATCGGTCCTGAACTTCTCCCCTGCAAAGATCTCCGTGGAATAGGCATACAAGAGCGTGGCGTTCATGGAACCAAGAAAGAACGGACGCAGGGCGATGTAGTTGTACGTCTCCCATTTGTCGCTGAACTTGTCCAGTGTCTGACCCGAAAACAAGTCGATCGCGATTCTCTGGAACATTCCAGATGCCGGATAGAGTTTTGGCCTGACAAAACCGGCGATTCCGAAGATTCCGGTCCGTGTAACATACCCCGTTTCAGACGTGAAGTCCTCTGAGATTTCGTTCATGCTCAAATAGTATTCGAGGTCCCGGGTTCCGAAATCATATTTGATTCCGATCGAATGTCCCGGTTTCTGTCCGGAGGCCGAATCACGTTTTGTGCTGGAATAGAGGGCGTTGAATTGGAACATGCTCGACTCGGTGACCCTGAGCATTCCATCAGCACCGGCGACCCGATTATTGCGGTTCATTACCTCACGCCCTGCATAGATTGCCCCCAGGTAGCTGTCTTCCGTGAGCGTGTGCTTATACCGCAGAATAGGGACATGGGCGTACTCCCCATAGCTCGCAACCTCATCCGACGGGATCTCGTCCATCGCGTACAGCAGCGCAAATGTATTCTTTGGGTCAGTCTTTCCGGAGAGTTTCACCCCCGCAAGCGGATTCACGATCATCCTCGTGTGAACAATAGAAACAATGGGATCGATATCCGATGACTGGGTAGCGGCGACGTTGTAAATATCATTGCCTTCGAGGAAGAACGGCCTTTTCTCCGGATAGTAAAGAGCATAGCGGAGATTGACATCAACTTGTCCGGCATCTGCTTCCACCTGGCTGAAATCGGGGTTATAGGTGCCGTCGAGAATGAGGTCCGACGTAAGCCCGTATTTCATTGTCAGGCTCAAATCTCCTTTGCGCTCATCCATCACGAGCTTTCCCGCGTCGAGTTTGTGCTTCTGGCTGTACGTTACGGCGGGCAGTAGTTCGAAAAGGGTAAAGTGTTTGACATCAGGATAAAGAAGCTGTGTCATTTGCGTCAGAAATGCATAACCCTTGTTCGGATCGAGTTCCGGGTACGACGAGTGTTCCGATAACCTGCTGATATAGCGTTCGAAGAACACAGACATCGTCACAGGATTTGTATCGGTATAGCGAATGCTTCGAAGTGGAATGCTCATTTCGATGGTATAGCCGTCCGATGTCTTCTGTCCGGCACTATACCATACAATGTCCGCACTAAAATCCTCCCGTCCGGCTGCATACCGGCTGTCCATTTGAATACCTGCAGGATTGACATAGAGAGCGTAGAGCGATTGCTGGTCGTTGAACGAATCCAGATTGATACAGACCCAGTCGTCCGTCCCCACGTTGTCACGACTACTGACCGCACTCTTGATTTTGTCCGGCTCCTTGTCATTGCACCGGAAAGCGAAGTAGAGATTCTCATCATCGTACCCCATGTAGCCAATAGTTGATTGCGTCGCATCGTGTCCATAATCAGGGGCAAATGTCTTGAAGTTCACGACGGTGGGACATTTCTGCCACAAGTCGTCATCCAGTTTTCCGTCGATGACCGGCGGTTTCTCCGTTCGCAACGGTCTCAAGATTTCACCTCCACGTACGGGCGTATGCATCAACAGAGGAAGAAGGAGGGCACAAAATGCAGTTCGACAATAGTCTCCCGCGGAATGTCTTGTCATGTGTTTTCGATAAATGGCGAAATCATCCGTGAATGAAAGCCAATGGCTGCATGGCCTAGGGAATGTCAGTCGAAATGGAGCACATCTTCAACGAGGGTCCAGTCAACATTGTTGATACTTCAGGATAAACGGATTCTTGGACAAAAAGATACGATATTTCGGCCGAAAATGGGCGGGATTGCATCTTGCATTCCCCGACCTGAAGATCCAGGCATCCGGGGAATTTCTCGGACGGTCGGGGTCAAAGTCACGCGCCGGACTAGTTCCAAATCTTCTGGTGGCCGTTCACCAATTCCTACGTCTTCAGTAAGGGCAATTCTCAGTGCCGGCCTATCCCTTTACGAAAGAGAAATTGTGGCAACTTTTCTTGGGTTATGTTCGTATGCAGAGACGCATGGCAAGCACACAAAACACACTTCAGCGCAGCGACAAGATCCGCTCGATCGTTGCCGTTCAAGACTCTTCCTCCCGAAGCACCATCACCAACGCACTGTCCACGCTACCGGACATTGATCTCATTGGTGAGTGTTCCAGCTGTGTTGAAATCCACGATCTTGCAAAACACACACAGCTCGACATGATACTCCTCGATATTGATTTGGCAGGCAAAGAGCATTTCTCACTCCCTCGCGTCTTCAAGCCGACAGCCGTTCCCGCAGTCATTTTTGTAACTCCGAATGACCATAGTGCACTCAACAGTTTCAATACCGTTGGCCTCAACTTCTTGACGAAACCCATTGATGTTCATCAACTTGAGTCAGCGCTCAAGCGAGCACGACTGGAGGTGCATCGGAAACGCACAACTGGGGGCATGGAATCCTCGCCTGTTTCCAGCCAACATCGGGCTTCGGGCGATTCCGGAGTACTGGAGCGCATCGCAGTAAGAGCAAATGGATCATTTACGATCGTGAAAACTGAAGACATCGACTGGATCGAAGCCTGGGGTGACTATGTGCGAATCCATGTCAAGGGGAGCAAACATGTCATCCGGGAGAGGATTAGTAACCTCGAGACCAGGCTGGATCCAGGGAAGTTTGTGCGAATTCATCGCTCCGCCATCGTGCAAATGGACCGAATACGAGAACTCCAACCGATGTTTCACGGTGATTGTCAGGTCGTGCTCAATGACAGCACAACGCTCACCCTGAGCCGTAACTACCGCAACAGACTGGCCCATCTTCTTCATAACTGCCTCTAGAGTTTCCAACCGAACCGGCAGCCGATATTGATCGTTGGGAGCCCATCCGAACGGAGAATTCTCCCTCCTGACCTCGCGACAATCCTCTTCATCTTTCTTCGAATCCGTTTCATCGCAATCCGACAACCTTTCTTTCTCATCCACGTACCTCATGTCAGAACCCTAACCGCATGAGATATTGTTCCATTCACTTTTTTGAGGGAGGTCACTATGAAAACTGTCCTGTGTCTGATAGCAGCAATGTTCCTTTGTGGCTTTGTGGCACCCGTACTCGCCCAGGATGACGGACTTCCGCCAAACGCAAACAAAGCACTGATCGAAGAAAACCTCTTGATTGGTTTGGCATCGGACAATCAGGGATTGAAAAAGAGCTGCGCACTGATGCTGGGTCAGATCTATGCCAAGCGTGGAACCATTCCGTTGATGGCAATCTTGAGAGACAGCGAGAACCCCGATCTTCGAATTGCAGCTGCGTGGTCGCTCTGCAGAATCGGAAGCGGTGTAGGCACATACTTTGTGAAGCACACCGTGAGATTTGAAGACGACCTGAAAGTCAAGACGTATTGCGCCTGGTTCTATGACCTCTACGTTCAGAAGGGTGTTTTTGTTATCCGACAAGTCGAGGCACCATTGGTATCAGAGTTGAGCCGATAGAACTACATTGTGAGGTAAGCGCGGTCAGACCCAATGAACGGCATCCAGGATTCGGGATTATCGAGTCTTAGGATGCCGTTCACTGTTTTTTCAATTGATAGCTTCATCACAGGAATCCAGCGGTCGACACAAGCTTTGGCAGTGCCAGCAGATCAAATCCATCCTTCTTCGTGCGGTCTCCTCCTTCTTCCACGCAATAAATGAGTCTATTGCTTGAACTTCATTTTGGACTTCTCCCATTTGTCCTGCAAAGCCTTCATCGACACGCTCCCGGACGAGTCGAGCGCCTATCGAATGAACGCCCCTACAACACCGTCTCGCGGCGGACGAATTGCCGGCAGCAAAGAAAGGTCAGAGCCCTGTTCCTTGCTGGCGTATCCTGATGAAGACAGTAGATTCGTCAGGAGATCGCGATTCCGTCGACATCGTGATCAACCACTCTGGCATGGAGCCGGTTTCTCACGAACCGGCTTTTTCATGTTTGTTCGGGGAAGAGCATTGATTTCAGAATAATTCTCTGTATGTTTGGAATCATTCCCCTGCACCTTGGGACCTCCTACTTCTTCGGACAACGATGAACGCCAATAGCGTCAAGACCGAACGCCTCTACCTCTTAGACGGAATGGCACTTGCCTACCGCGCCTACTACGCATTTATTCAGCGGCCGCTTCTGAATGCCAAAGGTGAGAACACGAGCGCCGTGTTCGGTTTCGTTACTTTCCTCAATCGCATCCTGTCACAGGAGTATCCTGATCACATCGCGGTGGTATTCGACACGAGCAAGCCAACCTTCCGTCACCTTGCCTATCCGGAATACAAAGCCACCCGCCAGAAGATGCCCGAGGACATGTCTTCCCAGCTCGGGATTCTCAAAGAAGTCGTGCGGGCATACAATATCCCGGTCATCGAACTCGAAGGCTACGAGGCGGACGATGTCATCGGCACCCTTGCCCGACGAGCGGAGAAAGAGGGAGTTCTGACGTTTCTCGTGACCTCCGACAAAGATTTCATGCAGCTCGTAACGGACAAGATCAGAATGTACAAGCCGGGCAAGCAAGGGACCGATGTCGAGATCATCACGCAGAAAGAAGTAAAGGACAAATTCGGTGTTGCCCCCGGCCAGGTGGTTGATGTGCTGGGTCTCACGGGAGACAGCTCCGACAACGTTCCGGGAGTCCCTGGAGTCGGAGAGAAAACCGCAATTCCGCTCATCCAACAGTACGGAAGCATTGAAAATGTTTACGATAACATCGACAAGATTTCACAGAAAGGGCTCAGGGCCAAGCTTGAGAGCAACAAAGAACTGGCGTTTCTTTCCAAGAGACTGGTGACCATTGACACCAATGCCCCCGTCAAGATTGATTTCCATACCTTGAGAGCCGGCAAAAAGGATATCGTAGAACTTGCCAGGCTGTTTGAGACTCTCAATTTTAAGTCTCTTCTCGCCAGACTCAAAGAGCCCGATGGACAGTTGAAGACCGAGGTCACTATTCCGGCGAACGACGCTCCGGTTGTCGAAGAAGCACTGGTCGACATCAGGTCGGACCGGCATGCCTACACCTTGATCACGAACGAACAAGACTTCAAGGCTCTTTGCGCGAAGCTCTCCAAGGCTGCAGAATTTGTTTTCGACACTGAAACCACATCGACGGATGCTCTCAACGCAGAACTTGTCGGCATCTCGTTCGCTCTTCAATCCCACAAAGCGTTCTACGTATCCATTGCGCCGGTATCGGGAAAACAGGAAGGCGAGCTTTTCGGTCCGACATCCCCGAAGTCGTTGCTTCGCGGGCTGGACGCCGCGACGACGTGTTCACAGCTCAAGCCAATTTTCGAAAATCCCCTGTCGCGGAAGATCGGACACAATCTCAAATACGACATGCTCGTTCTTTCTCAATACGGTATCGAGGTTGCGGGAGCGATGTTTGATACCATGGTCGCCAGCTATGTCATTCGCGCCGATGCGCGCCACAACATGGATGATGCCGCAATCGAGTATCTGAAGTACAAAACCGTCTCGTATACCGATCTCACTGGGAGTGGAAAGAACCAAATCGACATCCGTGACGTCGATCCTCAGGCGCTCTCGGACTATTCTTGCGAAGACGCCGACATCACATTTCGCCTGTACGAGGTCATGAAGCCCAAATTGGCTGAACAAGGGATGTTTCGACTGTGCGACGAAGTGGAATTTCCATTGGTTGCGGTGCTCTCCCGGATGGAGCGGGCGGGTGTAGCGATCGACACTGAGTTTCTCCGAATCATGTCAAAGGAGCTGGAGCGGCAGCTTCAGTCTCTCACGACAGAGATTCATCGTATCGCCGGCGAACCGTTCAACATCAACTCAACGCAACAACTGGGCGAAGTACTCTTCGACAAGCTGAAGTTGCCGACGGTGAGAAAAACCAAAACCGGGTTTTCGACGGATGTCGGCGTTCTCGAGACACTACAGCACCAACATCCGATTATTGACAAGCTGCTGGAATATCGCCAACTGACGAAGCTAAAGTCAACGTATGTTGATGCTCTTCCCCTGCTTATTCATCCGGATACACAGCGCGTCCACACATCGTTCAATCAGACCGTCGCTGCAACAGGTCGACTTTCGAGCAGCGATCCCAATCTTCAAAACATTCCCATTCGGACCGAACTCGGACGGTCCATTCGAAAAGCCTTCAAAGCTGGACGGAAAGGGAGCCTTATTATGTCTGCCGACTATTCGCAGATCGAGCTTCGAGTCATGGCGCACGTTTCCGGGGATGAAGGCCTGTCAGAAGCATTTCGCAACAAGGAAGATGTCCATGCTTCCACGGCGGCAAAAGTGTTTGGGGTGGCCCTCAATGACGTCACACGCGACATGCGGCGCAAAGCAAAAGAAGTGAATTTCGGGATTATGTACGGCATTGGTCCATTCGGCTTGTCTTCCAGACTGGAAATCACTCAATCGGAGGCAAAGGACATCATCGCTCGCTACTTCGAACGCTTTCCGAAAGTGAAACAGTACATCAACGACACGCTTGTAAAAGCACGAATCGAGGGATATGTGAGCACTCTTTTGGGTCGAAGACGGTATCTGCCCGACCTTCGGAGTGCCAACCAGAACATACGGTCAAATGCGGAACGACAAGCGATTAACATGCCAATTCAAGGAACTGCTGCGGACATGATCAAGATTGCCATGGTCAATATTGACGATGCGATCCGGAAGAACCAGCTTAAGAGTTCCATGCTTCTTCAAGTCCATGACGAGTTGGTCTTTGAGGTCGAGAAATCAGAGCAGCCCGCATTGAAGTCGCTGGTAGAAGAACGCATGAGAGCGGCGATGAAACTGTCGGTTCCCATAGAAGTTGACATCGGTGTGGGCCAGACCTGGTTCGAGGCACACTAGTACTCTTTCCGGGAACTATTCTTCCATTCGAAGAACTTCGATTGGAAGCGAGCCAGGGTTCTCAGATAGCAAAAATCCCCGGAGCGTTATCCACACCGGGGATCCATTTTACAGTGGCTGCACTCCGGCTCTCATCAGCCGTACTTGCAGCCTGCGCCTGAACAATCTCGCTACACCTCCATGATCTCTTTTTCCTTCAGTGCCAGCAACTTGTCGATATCGCCGACATATTTGTCTGTTTCTTTTTGAACTTGTAGTTCACCCCGCTTGCGCTCGTCCTCGGGCATGTGTTTTTCTTTTTCCTCTTTCTTCAGATGCTCAATCGCATCCCGACGGATATTGCGAACCGCAATCTTTCCATCTTCCCCAAACTTCTTGACGAGCTTCACCAGTTCTTTTCGTCGTTCCTCGTTCAACGGAGGAATTGGCACGCGGATGAGATTGCCATCGTTGATGGGATTGAGACCGAGGTTGGCGTTCAGGATCGCTTTGTCGATGGGAGCCACCATCGTTTTTTCCCATGGCTGGACCGTGATGGTGTGAACATCCGGTGTACTGAGATTTGCAACCTGGTGAAGCGGCACCATCGACCCGTAGTAGTCGACCTTGATGCCGTCCAGCAACACGGTCGTTGCCTTTCCTGTTCGAACTTTTGCCAATTCGTCTCGGACGACCTCGACGGCTTTCTTCATCCTCTCATCGGAATTTTTCAGGATTTCTTTTGAAGGCATAGTCTGTTCCTTTAGGATGTGAAGGGGGTACGTTGATCACGCATCTAGCGAACAATCGTCGATGCTTCTTGAACTCTCGTACCGACGAGTTCTCCCTGAACAAGCTTCGTGAGATTCCCCGGCTTGTTCATGTTGAACACAATGATGGGAAGCTTGTTTTCCTGCGACAGCGTGATTGCCGTCAAATCCATCACTTTCAGATTATGCTTCAAAATATCCGAATAGGATATCTGCGGAAAATGCTTGGCAGCAGAGTTCTTCTCTGGGTCACTGTCAAAAATCCCATCGACGCGTGTCCCTTTCAATATCGCATCCGCCTGTATTTCCACTGCACGAAGAACTGCCGCCGTATCTGTTGTGAAGTACGGATTACCCGTACCGGCAGCAAAGATGGTGACTCTTCCCTTCTCCAGGTGTCGAATAGCGCGTCGTCTGATGTAGGGCTCAGCAATTCTTTCCATATTGATGGCCGTCAGACAACGAGTCCTCAAACCGACGTGTTCCAGGGCGCTCTGGAGTGCCAGCGCGTTGATGACCGTTGCAAGCATGCCCATGTGATCCCCGGTTACCTTGTCGATTCCATCGGTTGAGTTTTCGACCCCCCGATAGATGTTGCCACCGCCGATCACAATCCCCACCTCCACACCCAGAGCTTGCACGGCCTTGATTTCCTCGGCATACCGGCGAAGGACCAGATCGTCAATGCCGTACTCGCGATCGCCCATGAGCGCTTCGCCGCTGAGTTTGAGCAGTATTCGTTTGTATCGGAGTTGTGCCATAATCGATTCGTCTCTACAACAAAAATCCCGAATCGCTTCGGGATTTGAAATGCTGTCTTAGGATTCTCCGAGATGAAACCGCTGGAATCGTCGGATCGAAACCTTCTCTCCAACTTTTGCAGTCTGTTCATCAATCAGATCCTTGATTGTTTTGCCGGAGTCTTTGATGAAACTTTGTTCCAGCAGGACCGTTTCCTGGTAGAATTTCTCCAAGCGTCCCTGTGCAACCTTCTCCGCAATATTCGCCGGCTTTCCCTCATTCACTGCCTGCGATTTGTATATCTCGATCTCCTTATCGATGGCTTCCTTGCTCACCTGAGCGCGCGAAATGTAGGCTGGCGACATTGCAGCAATTTGCATGGCGAGATCGTGCGCCAGTTGTTTGAATTCGGGAGTCTTTGCCACGAAATCCGTCTCGCAGTTCAGTTCGACCATTGACCCGATCCGGCCGCCTGCGTGGATGTACGCTTCAATCACACCCTGATTTGTTTCTTTGTCGGCCCGTTTGGCGGCGGTGGCTGCCCCCTTCTTCCTCAGGTACTCAATTGCCTGATCACTATTACCCCCCGACTCCTCGAGTGCACGTTTGCAGTCCATCATTCCGGCTCCGGTCTTATCACGAAGCTGCTTCACCATTTCTGTCGTAATTACTGCCATAAAAAAAACCTTGATCCTTTCCAAGTCTAAGCTTCAGTCTTGTCCTTCTGACGAGCGCTTTCTGAAGCGATTGCCGCTTCTTCCGCCTTTGCCGCTTTGTGGGCGGCGGCCCTTTGCGTTCCCTCGATCACGGCATCGGCGATCGCCTTCGCAATGAGTTGAACAGACTTCAACGCATCGTCATTGGCCGGAACCGGGTAGTCAATATTGTCGGGATCGCAATTCGTATCAACAATCGCCACGACGGGAATTCCCAGTCTCTTCGCTTCCTGCACGGCAATCGACTCCTTCTTGACGTCAACAACAAACAGTGCGCCCGGCAGACGCGACATGTCGACGATTCCGGACAACACGTCCTGCAGTTTTTCCCGTTCGCGCGACAAGAAGAGGCGTTCTTTTTTTGTGATGCTTTCAAACGTCCCGTCGGTTTCCATTTTTTCGATGTTGGTCAGCCGTTTGACGCTTTTTCGAATCGTGGAGAAGTTCGTGAGCATCCCGCCCAGCCATCGTTCCGTGCAGTAGAAGGCGTTGGCACGTTTTGCCTCTTCCGCCACCACATCTTTGGCTTGGGGCTTTGTTCCCACAAAGAGCACTTTCTTGTCTTCAGCGACAAGGTTGGAAATCGCGTTGCACGCGGTATCCAACAATTCCTGGCTTTTCTTGAGGTCAATAATATGAATCCCGTTTCGTTCCATGAAGATGTAAGGCTTCATCTTGGGATTCCAACGGCGGGTCAAGTGTCCGAAATGAGCACCTGCTTGTAACAGTGCATCGAGTTCAACGCGGGGCATGGTAGATCCTTTATGTTAGTTGATCGACTATTCTCGTCATCTTCTTCCGGGATGGCGCCTGAGGCGCCACACTTCCGGTCGAATCGGAGAATATGATTGATGGTTACTCCTCTGCCATTCATGGGAAGAGGGTGAAACAAACAACATTTACCGCTTTGAGAACTGGAATCGCTTGCGGGCTTTCTTTTGGCCGTATTTTTTCCGTTCAACCATTCGGGGATCGCGTGTGAGCAATCCCGCTCCGCGTAAGGCTATCCTCATATCTTCGTCGACGGAAACGAGAGATCGGGCGATGCCAAGCTTGATCGCTCCGGCCTGGCCCGTCATGCCGCCCCCATTGACATTGACACTCGCATCGTAGCGTCCCAAGGTATCGGTAACGACAAAGGGCAAACTGACTTCCGTGCGATGTGTCTCCAGCGGGAAGTACTTTTCGAGCTCTCGTTTGTTGATGGTGATCTTCCCGGAACCTTCCGTCAACTTGACGCGGGCAACGGCGTTCTTGCGGCGACCAACGGCAATTGGTACTGGCATCTAATCTGTACTCCTTCAGTCCTCGATGGATAACACGGTGGGTTGCTGTGCTGAGTGTGGATGAATCTCTCCGCGATAAACCTTTAGCTTCTTAATCATCTGCCGACCCAGTCTGTTGTGAGGAAGCATTCCCTTGACGGCACGCTCGAACACCCATTCCGGCTTCGTATGAATCAGTTCTTTGAATGCCTCGAAACGGGCTCCGCCGGGATACTGGGTATTGTGGTAGTACTCTTTCAGTTCAGTTCGTTTTCCTGTCAATTGCACTTTCTCGGCGTTGAGAATAATGACATGATCCCCCAAGTCAAAATTGGGAGTAAAGGTCGGCTTGTGTTTGCCTCGAAGGATGTGTGCAACTCGCGAGGCGAGCCTGCCAAGGTTTTTTCCTTTTGCATCGACGAGGAACCATTTCTGGCCGACTTCCTCAGGCTTAAAAAATTGTGTTTTCGGTGCGGTTTCCACGCAGAAATCTCCCACAAGTTTGGAATACGGTTGCTTTCACTCGCTTCTAAGGTTTCAAATATAGCCCATTTTATCCGAAAAGTCAAAAGGATTTTCAACCCATGGGGAGGCATGAGAAGAGGTCTCCTCGTGCTACCGTCATAGGGTTGAGACTGGCGAATCGGACCGATTTGGGTGCTTACTTCTCGATGGGCCTTGCGGGGTACCGTTTTCTGTCTCGCTGAATTCCCTCTTTCTGTTGATCCTTGTCATCCCGGTCGCGCGACATCTTCTGGCGCACAGCCTCGAAAGAACGGAGGAGGCTATCAAACGAAATCACCCGGGTTTCGCTCCCGAAATGGTCGTTCATCGAGTTCAGCACCGAGTCCATCAAATCGAAATTGAATCGGGGGTGCATGGGGCGATTGAAGAATCTGACCATGACACTGTCGACAACGAGATCTCGTTCTGAAATCGTTTCGTCATAGTACTCAACCTGCACATTGCCGGAAGGGGCATGAACGGAAACCGAATGTTCCCTCCTCGGACGGGGAACGACGACCTGCTGACGGGGCTCCCAAAGAACTCCTCTGACTTCGGGCTGAAAGTGGATACTGATCGCATTGGCATCGCCGCTAACTTGGAACTGAACGGACGGGACACGCACACCCCGGAACTCCTTGTCCGCCAAATGCCGAATCAGGTTTTCAGCGCGGGCAAGATTCTGTCCGACCTCGTTCTTCCGCTGCTCTGCCATTCTCGGATATTGCCGTTGAGCCTGGATTCGTTCGACACTCACATGCTCATAGGCGACGGTATCGGGAGATATCACAACGAATCGTTCCGCATGAGGGACACGTTTCATCTGCACATAGATACTCTCAGGATTCATGGGCGACGCCTTGCGCGAGATGAACGAATAGGGCGCATTCCTCTTTTCAAGATACCGCCCAAAACGTACACGTTGCGGCGGCTCAAGAAACGCTGCGATGTTGGTCACCATAACTTTGTTAAGTTGCGTCAAAGCTGGATCAATGGCAACAGCTTCGTTCTCTCCCACGAGCACTGAGGATTCTATTTGCTTCCGTGCCAGCCCGAATAGAGAGTCTATCACTCCCTTTTGTACTGGCGTGGCCTGGATGTCCGCATAGAAATCTTTCACCGAGAGCGGCGAAGACTTCATCGAGCCGGTTTTGCCGAGCTTGATCTTGTATCCGCTCGAAGCACTCTCGTCGACGCGGAGCGTCGTTTTGGCTTCAGCATCGAGGGGGAGTATTCCCAGAAGCGAAAACTGCAGAACTTGATTTTCATCAATATGAGAAAGAAGTGGAAGGATTGAACCTTTCAAAATGCCTTGCTCATAGGCAGACTGCACAATCTGCGATTTTTCCGAGAAATACTGAATCAATGAATTCCGATTCTGGAACAACACCAGCCCAATCAGCACGACTCCGATAATTCCGGAGAGTGCCGCCGCAGGAATGAACCGGCGCGGAAAGGGCAGGAGGTTGTCTTCTTCCTTTTCTTTTTCCGCCAGCGATGTTGAGAGGCGGGTCCAAAAACCAATTTTCGGTTCGATCTTCTTCCGGTCGGCAAGGAGCGATTTCAGTCTTGCAAGTTGATTGAATTCCTCTTGAACAGTTTTGTCAGTCTGAATGAGCTCTTCGACAACGTTTCGATCGGCCTCATTCAGGACACCGTCCACGTATTGGCTGAGCAAGAGGCTGAGATCTTCCCGAGTGAGTTTGTTCATAGTTACACCTCATCCAACAACGGCTGGAGAACCTTCCTGAGCATTGTGCGTGCGCGGGATAATCGGGACTTGACAGTCCCAAGTTCGCATTGCAGAACGTCAGCGATTTCTTCGTACGACAAGCTTTCAAGATCCTTCAAGATGATGACGGATCGGAATTTTTCCGGCAGCGCCTGCAGTCCAACTGTCACGAGCTCTTTGGCATCGCGGTTCTCAGGCGCCACGGACATTTTCGCGATAAACTCCTTGTTTGCCTCGTCTTCAAGCGTTTGGAACGACAAGAATCTGCGAATCTTCCGCCGACGCATCTCATCGCGGCTCCGGTTCACCGTGATTCGGTATAGCCACGTGTAGAATGATGAATCGAGGCGGAATGACGGGAGAGCTTCGTACGCCTTGATAAAAATTTCCTGTGCCAGATCGTCTACGACCTCGTTATCATGGAAGATTGAATAGATCAGGTTTCGAACGCGCTCCTGGTGCCTTTCCACCAAGATACGATAGACGGCGCGCTCGCCGTTCTGAAAGAGCGTGATCAGGACTTCGTCGCTTTTCTCGGCGTACGTTGACGTTGGGGCGTTTTGCATTAAAGTGGATTTGTCATTGTTGCATAGGTTTGCATCTTGCCGGACACGAATCGGAGCGAGCAACCCGAGACCGTGTGCCGGTAGCACCATGTCAACTGTGTATCCAGTACCCACGTGATCCTTTTCAAGTGCAGTTTGCGTCGTTCTCGCAACTGACGAAACAGCGAGGTTCTTCCTTCACTGTAGACGCTCGAAGTCACCAAAGTGTTCCCTTCAAAAAAGAAGACTCGTACGGGACTGACCTGTACGAGTCTATCGTAGCATTTGTTTTTCGGCCAGGCCTATGCGACGGCCACTTCCCTGATCTTCCCCGTCTGGACAGCCCGTTTTTCAAACTCATCCCGAAATCTCCGGATCATCGACTGCACGGGCCAGGCAGCGGCATCTCCAAGAGCGCAAATCGTATTGCCTTCGATATTGTTGGCGATGTCCATCAGAAGATCAATGTCCTCGAGCTTCCCTTCACCCGATTCGAATCGCTTCAAGATCTTCCAGAGCCATCCTGTTCCTTCACGGCACGGTGTGCATTGACCGCACGATTCACGGTAGTAGAATTCGGCAATTCTCGCGATGACGCTGATGAGATCGGCGTCTTCGTCCATCACAATGAGACCTGCCGTGCCAACGGAGGATCCAGCCGCCTTCAAAGAGTCGGCGTCCATACGAACTCCTTCGAGCTGTTCTCCACGCAAGATCATCGTGGATGAACCGCCAGGAATGACTGCCTTGATCGCCTTGTCGCCGGGAATCCCCCCCGCATGTTTGTAGATAATCTCCAGGAGTGGCTCGCCGGTCGGCATTTCATAAACCCCGGGCTTCTTGACATGCCCACTTACACCGACGAGAATCGGACCAGGATGTTTTGGCGCGCCAACTTTCGAGTACCATTCCCATCCTTTGTTTAGAATAATAGGGACATTTGCCACAGTCTCAACGTTGTTGATGGTCGTCGGACAACCCCACAATCCATTTTGTGCCGGGAACGGTGGTTTCACGCGAGGGTATCCTCGCTGGCCTTCGATGGAGTTCATCAAAGCAGATTCTTCTCCACAGATGTAGGCACCAGCTCCCTTATGCGTGTAGATGTTCACCGAAAAATTCGTGCCGCAAATGTTCTGTCCTACGAATCCTGCTGCATAGGCTTCCGCAAGAGCCTTGTCGACCATCCTAATCCATTTGCCGTACTCTCCCCGTATGTAGATGTACGAAGTTGTGATTCCCATTGCGTATGACGCGATGAGAGTCCCTTCAATCAACAAGTGGGGATTACGCTCAAAGATTTCTCTGTCCTTGAATGTTCCTGGTTCGGATTCATCTCCGTTCACACACAAGTACTTCGGCTTGGTAGATTGCCTGGGCATGAACGTCCATTTAAGACCCGTCGGAAAACACGCTCCGCCTCGTCCTCGAAGGTTCGATTTCTTCACCTCTTCTGTAACCTCGTCAGGCTTCAGTTGAAGAGCCTTTTGGAGAGCTTTGTATCCACCATGCGCCTGATACACCTCGATCGTGTGCAGGTCACGAATGTCAGGGAGGATAACCTTGTCCCATTTCGTAATGTTCTCGTCGGTGTGCTGGTTGTTCATTTGAGGTCCATCAGGATTTTGTCGAGTTTCTCGACCGAGAGATTTTCATAGTACTCTTCACCGATGGCGACCATCGGTGCCGAACCGCATGAACCCATGCATTCGACCTCTGACAAAGTCCATTTGTTGTCCTGGGATGTCTCTCCCATCTGAATACCAAGCTTCTGCTCGAGGCGCTTCGCGATCTCAGCCGAACCCCGCAGCATGCACGAGACATTCGTGCACACTTCAATGTGATGTTTCCCCACTCGCTTTCGATGAAACATGGTATAAAACGAAACGACGCCCAGCACATGGCCAAAAGGAACGTTCAACAACGTGGCCACATACTTCATGGTCTCTTCCGAAATGTATCCAAATTGCTCTTGAGCAAGCCAGAGCACAGGAAGGGTAAGCGCCTGGGTCGTTGGGTAGCGCTGTTTCAGTTCTTCCACTTTCTTGAGGTTGTCTTCAGTGAACACGGGGCTATCTGCTGTTGTACGATGTACGATGGTCAAATGTGCCAAAGGAATATCAACTGATTTTGAAACCTACTTATCGGCCTCTCCCATCACAGGGTCGAGACTCCCGATGATTGCCACGAGGTCAGAAATCATCGCGCCCTTGAGCATAGTTGGGAGGGCATGGATATTCACCATCGAGGGTGACCGAATCTTGAATCTCCAGGGATGTCCTTCTCCCTTCTTGCTCACAATGTAGAATCCTAATTCACCTTTGGGTGCTTCGATCGCAAAGTAGATTTCTCCGTCGGGGGGATCGATGCCAAAATTGATCAGCATGAAATCGTGAATCAGTTCTTCCATTCGCGTGTATACCTGATGCTTCCGCGGGAGGACTTTTTTTGGCTTGAACGCATGAACCTCTCCGGTCGGTATGGCATCGAGGGCCTGCATAACAATCTTCGCGCTTTCCTTCATTTCCGCCATTCGCTGATAGTAGCGGGCAAGCGAGTCCCCCCCCTCATGCACCGGCACTTCAAAATCAAACCGGTCGTACATGAGATACGGCGTCGCCCTGCGCAAATCGTGATTCACCCCCGAAGCACGGAGTGTCGGCCCTGTCACACCGAGGTCGATTGCCTGTTCACGACTGATGACGCCAACTCCGTCGCAGCGGTCGATGAAGATGCGGTTGCGATTCAAGAGTTTTTCGCAGTCGTTTAGATTCTTCGGAAATTCGGCGAGAAACGTTTTCATCATCGCCGCAACTTCCGGGGTCAAATCCTGTGCGACGCCGCCGATACGCGCATAGCTCGTCGTAAACCGGGCGCCTGTCAGATTCTCGAAAATGTCGTACAACTTCTCCCTCTCACGGAACGAATACATCCAGACCGTCAACGCGCCAACATCCATGGCAAGTGAGCCGAGGAAGAGCAGGTGGGAAGAAATACGGGCAAGTTCCGAGATAATCGTGCGAATGTACTGCGAACGCAGAGGCGCTTCGATCCCGAGCAGTTTCTCGACGGCCAAAACGTACGCCGTATTGTTGGAGAGTGGCGAGATGTAATCCAGTCGGTCGGTATGGGGAATAAACTCGTGGTAACTGCTGTTTTCCGCCAATTTCTCATATCCCCGGTGCAAATATCCCAGCTCGGGGAGGCAGCTGATGACCGTTTCACCATCAAGCTTGACGAGTAACCGGAGAACTCCGTGCGTTGCGGGGTGCTGCGGTCCCATGTTCAGAATCATTTCTGATTCAAGCGGATCCTCAAACTGGACGCTGGTATCCTGGTCTTCAAGTGCCTGGAGAATTTTGGAGCGGCGTGAGACGTCTTCGAATTTTGTTTCCATAGGAACGTGCTATTTCTTCGGAAGGGGCAAAGAACCGGGGATGCCCATGAGAGGAAAGTCTTTTCTCAGAGGGAAGTATTCGAATTCGTCCGGCATATACATCCGGCGCAAGTCCGGATGACCTTCGAACACGATTCCGAACATGTCGTAGGTTTCACGTTCATGACAGTTGGCGGCACCCCACACGCCCGTGACCGTCGAAATCCTTGGGTTTTCCTCGTCGGTAAATGTCTTGAGACGAAGACGATGTTTGTTCTGTAATGAAAGCAAGTTATAGACCACGCCAAAACGATTCGTCGGAGTAAACATGTCGATGCCACAAAGATCGGCCAGGAGGTCGTAGGAAAGTGCAGGATCGGTCTTCAGGAAGCTGCATATCTCGACGATGCGCTCTTTGGAGACGACAACGGTCAACTCATCCCGATAATCGGTCGAGGAGAGAATTGCATCGCCAAATCGTGATTGAAGTTGCTGAAGTACTGTCTGATTATCCATGCAACGTTTAGACTGCTTGCCTTGGAATGGGGTTGAAATCGCCGACATAGACAGGGGCGTTGCCACGGCTTTCGCCGCGCTGCACTTTTTTCTGCAAGAGCATGAGGCCATTGAGCAAATTGTCCGGACGCGGCGGACAACCGGCGACGTAGACGTCGACCGGAAGGAACAGGTCGATTCCCTGGACAACAGAATAGGTGCGATACATGCCGCCGGAGGACGTACAGGCTCCCATGGCGATCACCCATTTCGGATCGGGCATCTGATCATAGATCTTCCGTACCACTTTCGACATCTTGAACGTCGTCGTACCAGCGACAATCATGACGTCGCACTGGCGCGGTGAAAATCTCATCACCTCGGAGCCAAACCGGGCAATGTCAAACCTCGGCCCGGCTGCGGCCATCATTTCGATCGCGCAACATGAGATTCCCATCGGCATCGGATAGAGAGAATTCTTCCTGCACCAATTGATTGCCTCTCCAAGTTTCGTCGTTACGAAGCTGTCACCCATCGCCTTCTCTAATCCCATTCGAGCGCCCCTTTTCTCCAGATGTAGTAATAACCGACCAACAGCACGAAGATGAAAACAAACATTGTCACAAATCCGGCAACCCCGAGCTGTTTGTAAGACACAGCCCAAGGGTAGAGAAAGACAACTTCGATGTCAAACAAGATGAAGAGCATGGCGACCATATAGAACTTCACAGAAAACCGCTCGCGTGCCGTCCGGACTGGCTCCATCCCGCTTTCGTATGTACTCTGTTTTTCTTCAGACGGGCGGCTTGGCCCCACGATCTCGTTGATCTTGCCCATGAAGAGACCGAAGAGAATGCCTCCGGTCATCATCATGAAGATTGGCAGATAATTCTCAATCATGACAGGGAATTCCTCAGATTCGACTGCAAAAAGGTGTGTAATTGTAACGAAAAATGGCAGGAAAGGCAAGCTACTTCAATTCCAGCTTTAGACCCTCGAGCGGCCAACGCGCACGGACCTTGAGCGTGTCCTGAACAACATTGAATCGCTCCGAAGGAACAAAGGGAAAGGGTTTCCCCGGATCGTAGACGCCGTTCGAATTCCGATCCCGATATCCGCGCAGCACGTACCGTCCTTCAAAAACCTCAGGTAGGATGAACGACCCATTGGATGCGGCAACTGCCGATTGCGTTCTGGACTCTTTCGGTTCGGCGGATTCCACTGTCACAATCACGCTTCCCTTCAAATCGTTGGAATTGCGATCCATCACGGTTCCTTCGATCGCGCTGAATGATTCAGCGTCGAGGGTTTCAAAACGGATCACACGAAGCGAATCTCTGAATTTTCTTCCTGACCAATCTTCTGCGCCATATGTGAGCACAGAGAGTTTATGCCACGATTTGCCCGACAGCTTGTCCAACGGTTTCACACTCATGACTGCCTGATGCAGCCAGACGATTGACGTGCGGATTGTCCGGCCCAGACTGTCCTTCAACGTAACAGCATTCGTGAGCGTATTCTTGCGTACGGCATCCGAAAACCGAATCTGGATCGCCGGCAGGAGAACAATGCCACGGCTGCTGTCCGGAATCGATATAGAAGAAATCCTTGGAGCAGCCGAATCAACCTTCGACGCTCCCTGGAACATCAAGGAATTTGCATTGGCATTGATCGGATTGCCCACGAGGTCTTGTGCCGCAAGGATGGTGACGGCGTAGCCTGCTACAGAGTCCTGTTGATCAGTTACAACGGTGAAAGACGAGAGTTTTGGAAGATTGGGGAAGAGCGAAGAACTCGACAAACGACTGTTGCTGAGCGTGTCGATGATTCGAATCTGCACAGAACTTGCGCCGGTCGTGTCGATCGCTTCGGAGAACTCCAAAACTACGTGATGGACGTCGTGCGCTTCCGCTTTGGTCAATCGTGGAGCTGTCGTGTCCTCTCTTGCCAGCCGCATCGTAAGATTTGGCTGAAGCGTATCCTCGGGGGTCAGGCGCACTTCCGTCGCCAGGACTCCGTACTCGTCCACTTCGGGATCGTAGAGCAGATTTCTGTATTCGTCCTTGACTGCAAAAAGCCGATATGAGCCAAACGCAAGGTGCATGAGTGAGAATTCACCATTTTTCCCGCTTTGCGTAATGTAGTCGGGTGGTACTGTATGCGGATTGAGGGTGTCCGGGTTCACGCCGGAGAGATTGTAGGCGAAGATCATCACTCCCTCGAC
>Ga0315286_10000874_pt1 | contig 26374 bp, 20 predicted proteins | sample YL17G10_0_MG_FD_205038 | JGI IMG/M metagenome (GOLD analysis project Ga0315286, IMG submission 205038) | Sediment microbial communities from Yellowstone Lake, YNP, Wyoming, USA - YL17G10_0 | ecosystem: Environmental > Aquatic > Freshwater > Lake > Sediment | place: USA: Wyoming | collected... | reverse complement strand
CAACGCCACGGACCCTATCACCAGCTGAGCTATACCTGGCACGGCCGCAGCCGCAGTGAGTTCGTCCGGGAGCCCGAGCGCGCCCGGGTGCGCGAGCAGCTGGGCAACTATGCGCGGCTGCGCGCCCTGCTCGCCCAGTGGGTCGACGCCGCCATCGAACTGGCGCGCCTGGAGCGTCAGCAATGGCGTTATCCACAGGAGAATTCGCGCCCGAAACCGCGGATTCCCAGGAAAAGCCGTACGACCCGATGATAAGCCGAGCCCCCGCGAAGCCCTTCAAACCCTTGTGGCACAAGGTCTTGAGGCATATCGACACAGAAACTAGTTATCACCGTGCACATGATCGTGATGGCGCTGAGGCTGAACAGGCTGCCAACAAGGGCGATGAACACGGCAGATACTTTGCTGGGGGGCCTGGGTTCGCGTGCGTAGGCTACCGCAAGAGTAACGCCGAGGAAGCCTACTAGGACATCCCATATATCGTAAGGGCTGTCGGCGTACTCCACCGCAAGAATGATCGCAGAGACCGTGATGATGCCAGAATATCCGTCTGCTTTCATTCTCCCGTCCGTCAATAGCCTGGCCGAACGTCGTGGCGCTCAGGCGCGGCATGCTTTTCGCCGCCGCCTGGAGCGGCGGGTTCGGCATCGGTCACCGTGGCCACTTAACTCGGTCCAGTCTCGGCCCCGCGTGCTCACTCTCTTCTTCCTGCGCCCTCGACAGTATTTCAGCCGAGGGGAATGTCTCACCGTCATTGGCACAGAGGGCATGTCGCGAATCGGATCTTCAACCTGCTGACGTAATCCGTTGGGCTGGAGGAAATCATCGGCACTCTCCTCACAGGGGGCGAAGGAGAATATCCACCGCGCTGCATGCCTTCGGCACTTTCATCTGCTCCATCACCCGCTTCACGTTGGCCGACGTTATCTCTTGGAGAACCTGATTGAAATGGCTTCGCTTGAACTGCCCTTGTTGATCCAGGAAGCGGGCTGATGCCCTGAGCAGCACGAAGGCAGCATCAGATCTTGTGTCAAAGAAAGTGGCAACCTTCCCGACCACGGCCTCGTTCAAGTTGGCCAAGGCCGCGTTAAAGCCTTTGCTGTTCACCACTCCGTCATTGGTGACGAACTCGCCAGCCGCCACGACCAGCAGGGCACAATCGGTCAGTCTCGTCGCCCGGCTCTCCGGCGGTGAGTCCGCCCCTCTGCAACAACGTATATACTTTGCAAGGTGCTCCTCGGATATACTAGAAATCGTCATCTCAAATACTTCTTTTTGAGGTTTGCTATTCATCTCTCCGTAGCATGGGAAGACGCCACCCCTGTGGATAAATGCCCCAGCAGCGTATAAGAGAGCAGTATAAACACGTAATCGATCCTGGAAGCCTTCGTGGCCTTCGGGGAGAACCTCGGGTTCGTCGCCGGCGCGCGTCAACCGCCACATTGCCTCCATCGCGTTTTTGCTGACTAAAGGTACGCTGACGTGCATATCGGAGCCGGGTTTCTCGGCGGGATTACGTCTTTCCCCAAAAGCTGTTTCTCGGCAATCGTCGACGGAGGCGATGATGGCTGGATCAGCCATGATGCGGGAAGTGTGGTCTCCGGACGGTAATATACCTGTAGGGGGGAGGATACTCTCCGTGATACGTATGTGGGTCTGTGTCGAGAGAGGGGCAGGGGAAGTTTCGGGCGCCATGGCGACGCCTTCCGCAACTGGAGTGTTACCGCTACCGACCACTGCTATTGGCTCAGGCACCTGACCGACCGGTCCTTCGCTCATGATGAGAAGAGCCATGACAGCCACAGCTCCCACGACAAACCCAAGCAGAGCAAGGGACATATTCTTCATACCGTCATCCGCGCAATGACCGACGTGATGGCGGGATCTCGAAAACAGGGGCTATAGGCCTTGTGCCGGCCGGCGCCTGCAGCTGTCTGAGCACCGCACCGAGAGCGAAGCTGAAATAGCCCTTGTCTCACAGGTGCCCTCACCCTCGTCCTCTCCCGCGAGTGATGCGGGAGAAGGGACCATTCCTCCTCGCCCCGCCATCCCACGAATTTCCACTCCCCTGACAAGCCGAACGTCTTGGCGATGAGCCGCCGGCGCACGGACGCTCGGGACCAGCGGCGAAAGTCATGCCGGTCGGCTCGATCGCCTTGTTCGGCTTCGCCGCTCGCGCATTTCGACGATTCGTCCAACCGACCTGACCCCGCGCCCCTCCTCGGCCCAATCCTCCGATTCCGTGCTACGCCCCTTCATTTTCACCAACACTCACAATACTTTCCGCACTCGTCTTTCTTGATGACCGTCTTGCCCCTCCTATCGACTTGGCATCTCCCCGATGCACACAGGGATTCGTACTTGGGATCAAGTCTGGCACCCGGTGGAGCGGGAAGATCGCGAGTAGTATCATCGCCCATAGTACCCACAGGGTAAGGCCCGAAGGCATACGACCACCCCCGAGCGACGCAGAGGGACAAGAAGAAGCTCTCCACGTCCGCTACTGCCAGCTTCCACTCTTTCTTGCACCCATTTCCCACAGGGGACCCGGAACAGAAGTACCCTGTTTGATTCGTCTCGAGACAACACCGGTCGTGAAGAATGCTCCCCGCTGACACCCACCCAGCAACCAAACAGGTTTGGTCATCCTCCACGAATGGGAGGAGGGGAATCCCAGCACAGCCACGCCCTATTCCCCCGAAACACCACTCATGGCCATCAGAAAAGGAGAAGTCGCACGCGGGCATCACGTAGAACACCTCCAGGTACGGCGGATGAACGGTGTAGGGAAAATTCAGATTTGTGCCCTCGATTTGGAGGTCATCCCGATTGCTGTCGTTGCAATACGCCGTGTTCGTGAAATCGCTTGTCCAACGCATGCCGAGGGTGGCTGAAGTGCCGTTCGCAAGTGTCGAATAGAAGCTCGTGTTCAGGGGGATCTCGTTGTAGGCGTTGAGCGTCACGTCAGACTGCTGCGCGATGCTTCCGAAGGCGGTTGTGCCCCAGCGTGCGAGATCGTAGTCAGCGGTTGAGTAGGTTCCCACGCTTACCGGGCTGTGCGCCGAAACCGTGAGCCCCAAGTTGTGAGAGTTGTTCGTATCCCACGAGTGCGGGTAGATAAACAGGCTCGCCCCAGTAACCGTGGCGCCATCCGGAATACCGGATACCGGAACGGTGAGCATGCTGCGCAGGAGGAAGGCATGGTTCGTGCCCTGGCAACCGATCTGGGTGAACATGGTCCCGATGTCTACGCTGTCGGCTGTGGCGGAACGGATGGTCGCCAGCGGTTCATTGCAGAGATAGGACCCTGCGCAACTTCGAGCGACTTGGCCGGTTACTGGAGCATCGAGACGAAGGGTGCCCTCGATCGCGTGCGCCTGGGTGTCTGCAAGCAAGAGGCTCACCAAGACGGCTCCAAGAGTCCTACGTGACGGCCCCGACCGTAACTGTTGCTTCATATGGTCTCCTTTGCTGGTAACGCCGAACTACATTTCGTCTCCCGAATGAAATCCGCTACCCCTGCACGTTTCGCGGGCCAACAAATGCCCATCTCACGCGTCCTTTATGACAAAGCCCGTTGCGAAGTCAAGAGGTTGCGTAACCACCTGTCACCCCATTTCTCAGGGACGTTACGCTGCAGATTCTGCGGGCTAACGCCCCTGGGAGTACCGCGGGTTGAACGAAGCGCGCCCCCCCCTTTCGGCCTCAACCGTGTGCTGGAAAAGCCGCAGTGGCGGCGGGCGACGGCAGTCCGCGCCGGCAACGCTGGTGCCCACGGCCTCATCCTCCTCGCCGGCGAGCGGGCGCGCCGCCGCGCGCGACGGCCACGTGCGGCAGGCCGAACCCCTCCCCGACGACAAACCGCGGATCGGCACGCAGGGCTGCCACCAGCTCCTCGTATGAAAAGGCCCGGTACCCATCGAGCAGCACTGCCCCGACCAGCTCGACGACATGACGCGGCCGCCGCTTGCTGCGCAGATACCCGAAGCAGACATCGAGAACCTCAGGGCCAAGTCGGTACACGCGCGGCGCGACGACCCAATCAAAGTCCTTCTCCGTCCGGCCGAGAGCGAACAGCGCATCCAGGATCACGTGCTGGTAGGCGAGCTGATCGGGATCGGCGCGATGCAGCGGCACCAGCAACTCGATGGCACGCTGCGGCTGACCGTTGCGGATATACGTATCACCAAGATCGCACTGCGTGTTCACATCGTGCGGCCAGCGCCGCAGATCCTCCTCGTACAGTCGCACCAAAGCCGGGAAGTCACCCCGCTCGAAAAGTACTACATACTCTTCCCACGCCTCGAAATCCTCTTCCCACGCCTCGAAATCGCGCCCCTCATCCGCGTCCCTATGCAAAGCTCGGGATAGCGGAATAACCTGTGCCACCATGCTCGTTGCCCCCGTTGAAATAACCTCTGCCGAATCGCGTCCGCCACGAAGCAGTACAGGTGCGAGCGGCAGCGCTCCTCGTTCCCCTCCCTAACGAAATCTGCTTCCACAGTATGGTCCTGCGGCCGGAAATACTATATGATACTATTCGTTAGGATGTCAACAGGTTGTATCATCAACATCGCACCCCTCTTCGTCCGCTCCGCCGCACGCTCCGCCGAGTTGACCCCCAGCGGGCGGGGCGGCCAGGAGCCGGTCGGCAGGACTCTGCACGCCGTGCCCGCCGCGATTTAAGACGTGCGTGTAAATCATGGTCGTCTCACATCGCGGTGTCCTAATAACTCCTGGACTGTACGGATATCATAGCCTGCTTCAAGTAAATGAGTCGCAAAGCTGTGACGCATCGTGTGCGGGCCAAGTGGCTTGGCGATGCCGGCGCAGCGCGCTGCTGCATGCAGAGCGCGTTGCGGCACGGACTCGTGGACGTGATAGCGCTGTGGGGCGCCGAAGCGGGGATCGGTGCAGATCCGTGAGGCCGGGAAGACCCACTGCCAGCCGAATTCGCGGTCGGCATTCGGGTATTTCCGCGCCAAGGCGTGCGGCAGCTGGACGCGCCCCAATCCGGCCTTGAGATCGGCTTTATGCACGCGGCGCACGCGATCCAGATGAGCCAACAGTGCTTCCTTGACCGCAGCGGGGAGCATCGTCACGCGGTCTCTATTCCCCTTCCCTTCGCGCACCACGATCTCGTTGCGGCTGAAATTGAGGTCCTTGACGCGCAGCCGCAGGCACTCCTTGAGTCGCAGCCCCGCACCGTAGAGCAGCATCGTCATAATCCAACTCACGCCGCGCAGCGCTCGGAGCAACGCTTCCGTCTCCGGCTGTGTGAGCACGGTGGGCAACCGCGCGGGTCGTTTTGCGCGCACCACGTCGTCCAGCCACCCCGGATCGAACTCCAGCACGTCTTTGTACAAGAAGAGCAGGGCGGCCAGCGCCTGGTTCTGCGTGGACGCAGCAACGTTTCGCTCGACCGCCAGTGACGTGAGGAACTGCTCGATCTCCGCCTTACCCATTTCCGCCGGGTGGCGCTTGTGGTGAAACAGAATGAACCGCCGAATCCAGCCAGCGTATGCTTCCTCCGTCCGGTAGCTGTAATGCCGCGTGCGGATCGCGTCGCGCACCTGGTCGAGCAGCTTGCGTTTGCACGCACCGCCCGTCTCAGGTTGCAGGGCCCGCGGCGCCGGTGTCGGTGCGGTTGCCGCACCGGCGGCTTGCACTCGCCCCACGTGTGCTCGGTCGCCGGCCGCCTGTTCTTGCCCGCGCGCGAACGGAACCCTCGCCGGCGGCGACCCACCCTCGCTCGCTCGCGCTTGCACCGGCGGCCGCCGGCCTTCGTTCATCCTGGATGGTTCGACTGTCTGCTGGTCACTCATGACTGCCTCCAATCTGGAGGCGCAAATATAACGAAAGTAGGGGCGAGTCAACGGGTACAGAGGTTATTTCTGAGACGTGTTTACCTCAGGATGGAGGTAGGTCATAAATCACTATCCAGGTCCTAGCCCGTCCTAACCCGGCAGAGCCGGAACCAATGTGTGGGAAGGCCGCCGCGTGAAGATTGCGGGAATGACGGGACGCAGTGGTTCATGGCCTCTCCGAGGTGGCGTTGCCGGTGCTTCAGGTTCATGGGCAAGAGCTGCCGTCCTGGTGGCGGCGCCCCTGCAGGAAATTCCGCAGATACCGGGCCGTGTACGATCGCGCGCCGTTGGCGATGATCTCCAACGGCGGACCCATCGCCACGACCTCGCCGCCGGCGTCGCCACCCTCGGGGCCGAGGTCGATGATCCAGTCGGCCTCTTTGATGATGTCGAGGTTGTGCTCGATGGTGACGATGGTGTTGCCGAGATCGACGAGACGGTGCACCACGTCGATCAGCTTCTCGATGTCGGCGAAGTGCAGGCCCGTGGTTGGCTCGTCGAGCAGGTACAACGTGCGGCCGCGCGATTGCTTGCCGAGCTCGTAGGCAAGCTTGATGCGTTGCGCTTCGCCGCCGGAGAGGGTGTTGCTCCCCTGCCCCAGCGTCAGGTAGCTGAGCCCAATGTCGTTCAGCAACTGCAACGGCCCGGCAATCGACGCCACGGCGGCAAAGAAACCGACCGCCTCCTCCACCGTCATGTTCAACACCTGACCAATCGACTTGCCACCGTAACGGATCGCCAACGTCTCCTCCGTGTACCGCTGCCCGCCGCAGCTCTCACAGGTGACGTAGACATCCGGCAGGAAGCTCATCTCCATCTTGATCCTTCCCTGCCCGGCACAGGTCTCGCACCGGCCACCTTTCACATTGAATGAGAAACGGCTCGCCGTGTAGCCGCGCAGGCGCGCCTCCGGCGTCATGGCGTAGAGCCTGCGGATCTCGTCGAAGAAGCCGACGTACGACGCGGGAATCGACCGCGGCGTCCGCCCGATCGGCGTCTGATCCACTTCGACGACGCGCTCGATCTCCTTCGTATGCGTGATCGCCTTGTGCTTGCCGACCCGGCCGCTGAAGAAACCGAGACGGCGGCGCAGCCCGGCGTAGAGCACGTCGCGCACCAGCGTCGACTTGCCCGAGCCGGACACACCGGTGACGCACGTCCACGCACCCACTGGAATTTCCACGTCGATATGCTTCAGGTTGTGTTCGGCCGCACCGCGCACGATCAACCGCGGGCGGGCGGCGACGTCGCGCACCGGCCCCTGCCGCGTGCGCGGCTGGCCCAGGAAGCGCGCGGTGAGCGACTCCGAAAACTCCTGCAGCGCGCGCGGCGAACCCATCGCCACCAACGCTCCGCCGTGCACGCCGCCGCCGGGGCCGAGGTCGAGGACGACATCCGCTGCTTCGATCGTTGCTTCGTCGTGCTCGACGACTACCACCGTGTTGCCGTGCTCCTTCAAGCGCGTCAGCGTGCCGAGCAACATGCCGTTGTCACGCGGATGCAGACCGATCGTCGGTTCGTCGAGGATGTAGCACACGCCGCGCAGGTTCGACCCGAGCTGCGCCGCCAACCGAATCCGCTGCGCCTCGCCCCCGGAGAGCGTATCGGTACGCCGATCCAGCGACAGGTACGAGAGGCCGACCTCTTCGAGAAACCGCAGGCGCGGCATGATCTCCTTCAAGACGTTGGCGGCGATCTGCGCATCGCGTCCCGCAAACTGCCGCCCACTCAGATCGGCCAGACACGCGGATACAGTCTGCTGTGCCAGTTCCCAAATTGCCGTACCATCGACCTTCACCGCTTGCGCACGCGGGTTCAGCCGCCGCCCGTGACAGGTCGCACATGCCCGTTCCGTGAGGAGCGGCGCGAGCGCCGTCGCATCGCACTCCTCATTTTCGAGCTGCCGCTGCAACAAGCCGGCGAGCCCGCCGCCGTCCCCGTTGCCGTAGAACAGCTGCTGCCGCTGCCGCGCCGTCAAGCGCCGGAGCGGCCGTTGCCAGGCGACGCGATTCTGTTCGGCAACGTCGCGCACTGCTCTCCACGTCGCCGCGCCGAGCGGTTTCAGCAGCGCCTCGAGCGCCACCCCGACCGGTTCCTCGGAGTCACCGATCAACAGCTCGGGCTCGACACTGAACAGCGTGCCGATCCCGTCACAGGCTGCGCAGGCGCCCTGCTTGCTGTTGAAGGAAAACAAACGCGGATCGAGATCTTCGTATCCGATGCCACAACGCGCGCAATACAGCCGCTCACTGAAGATGTGCTCCGTGCTGCCGCTGGCGACAATCACCGCCCCGCCGCCGAAGCGCAGCGCCGTCGCCACCACCTCCAGCAGCTGTGCGGCCGCGCGGCGGGCTACCTCGCACGTGGCGATGACGATATCGATGTCGTGCTCGCGATAGCGGGCCAGATCCGGGACCGGCTGCAACGGCCGCATCTCGCCGTCGATGCGCGCGCGGGTGAAGCCGAGCTTGCGCACTGATCGGAACAGTTCCGTATAGATGCCCTTGCGTCCGCGCACGGCCGGCGCCAGGAGCGTGATCGCCTCGCCGCGGAACTCACGCCGAATCCGATCGACCATCTGCTGTCGGGTCTGCGACTTCAGCGGCCGGCCGCATTGCGTGCAGTGCTGCACACCGATCTTCGCGTAGAGCAAACGCAGGTAGTGGTAGATCTCGGTGACGGTCGCGACGGTGGATTTCTTGCTGCCCCGGCTCAGACGCTGTTCGATGGCCACCGTGGGTGGCACGCCGGCAAGCAGGTCCACGTTGGGGCGTGCCATGACCTTGACGAACTGCCGCGCGTACGTCGAGAGGCTGTCGAGGTAGCGCCGCTGTCCTTCCGTGTACAGGATGTCGAAAGCGAGCGTCGATTTCCCCGAGCCACTCAGGCCGGTGATCACGATGAAACGGTCACGCGGGATATCGACGCTCAGATTGCGCAGGTTGTGCTCCTTGGCGCCGATGATGCGCATCAGGCCGCGGCCGTTGGAGGCTGGAGCGATGGGACTGGCAAGCGACTCCCCCTCCACCGGAGCTTTCCCTTCAGAGAGCAAGGTGGCCCCCTCCTTTCGAAGGAGGGGGTCGGGGGGAGGTAGATGCAAGCCGGCTACGACCTCCCCCTCGCCCCCTCCTTGGTAAGGAGGGGGAAGCCGACCTGGCGACTCGTGCAAAGGAAGCCTGCGCGGAAAAAGCGCCGCAGCCTCGCGAACCTCCTCCACTTGGCCCAACGCTGCGCGCAAGTACCGCGCCGTGTGCGACGTCGGATGCGCCGCTACCGTTTCCGGTGTACCGGCGACCACCACGGAGCCGCCACCGGGGCCGCCCTCGAGGCCGAGGTCGATCACGTAGTCGGCTGCCTTCACCACCTCGATGTTGTGTTCAATGACAATCAATGAGTGACCGCGCTCGACCAAGGCTTGCAGCGCGCCGAGCAGCTTCGCGATGTCGCTGAAGTGGAGCCCGATCGTCGGCTCATCGAAGAGGAACAGGGCGTGGGCCTTGGGGTCGCGTCCCATCGCGGCGGCGAGCTTCAGGCGCTGCGACTCACCACCGGACAGCGTGTTGAGCGGCTGGCCGAGGCGCAGATACTCCAAGCCGACATCCGCCAGCGGCCGCAAGCGACGGGCCAACTCGCCGTGCGCGGCGAAGAAGGACAGCGCTTCGCGCACCGTGAGCTGCAAGACATCGCAGATAGTTTTCCCCTGATAGAGCACCTCGACCACTTCCGGCCGAAAACGCGTGCCCTGGCACTCACCACAAGTGACGTACACATCGGACAAGAACTGCATCTCGACCTTTTCGAAGCCTTCGCCGTTGCACGCCTCGCAGCGCCCGCCGGCGACATTGAACGAGAAGGTCGCCGGTGTGTAGCCGCGCAGGCGCGCCACGGGCGTCTGCGCGAACAGCTCCCGAATAAAATCGAACGCTTTCACATATGAGGCGGGGTTCGCGCGCGGCGTTGTCCCTAACGGCGACTGGTCCACCAGCACCACCTCGCCGACGCGCTCCGCACCCTCGATCGTTCGATGCGCACCCGGCGTCCCCGCCGGCTGGCCGAGCTGTCTCTTCAAGCCGCGGTAGAGCACCTCTTCAATCAATGTCGACTTGCCGGAGCCGGAGACGCCGGTGACACAGACGAAGCGGGTCAGCGGGATCTGCACGGTGATGCTCTTGAGGTTGTTCGCAGACGCCTCACGCACGACCAGGGTGAGATTCGGAATGACGCGCCGCCGTTTGCGCGGCACCGCAATCGTGCGCCGGCCACTGAGGTACTGGCCGGTCAGCGACTCGGCGTGCGCCAGCAGGTCGGTGTACGCGCCGGCGAAAACCACCTGCCCGCCCCGCTCGCCGGCTTCGGGACCCAGGTCGATGACATGGTCGGCTTCGCGGATGATCTCCGGATCGTGTTCGACCACGACCACCGTGTTCTCTTTGGCGCGCAGCTCTTGCAGGATGCGCACCAGGCGTTGGCTGTCACGCGGGTGCAACCCGACAGAGGGTTCGTCGAGGATGTAGAGCGTGTTCACCAACGATGAGCCGACGGCCGTCGTCAGGTCGACGCGCGCCAACTCACCGCCGGAGAGGGTGCGTGATTGGCGGTCGAGCGTGAGGTAGTCGAGCCCCACTTCGAGCAGGTAGCGCAGCCGGTTACGCACCTCGGCGAGGATCAGGTGCGCGATCTCCTCCTCGGCGGCGCTCAGCTGGAGCGTGGCGAAAAACGCCGCCGCCTCCGCGACGCTCATGCGCTGCACGTCGGCAACGCTGCGGCCGTTGATCGTGAACAGCAAGGCATCGGGTTTGAGACGGCCACCGTCGCACGCCGGGCACAATCGGTAACTGCGATAGCGGGACAAGAAGACGCGCACGTGCATGCGGTAGGTGCGGCCTTCCAGCCAGCGAAACCAGCCGCGTATCCCGTAGTACTTGCCCTCACCATCAATGATCAGACGGCGCTGTGTGTCACTCAGCAACTCGAACGGCACATCGGTTGGGATCTTCTTCTTGCGACAGAAGCTCAGCAGCTCGCCACGCTCCCATGCGGTCGCTTTCGTGCTCCACGGCTTGATCGCACCGCCTGCCAGAGTGTTGCGTGGGTCCGGGATCACGAGGTCGAGGTCGAGATCGATGATGCGGCCGAACCCGCGGCAGCTTTCGCAGGCGCCGAGCGGGCTGTTGAACGAGAACAGATTCGCCGTCGGCTCGCGGTACACGAGGTTGCAGCGCGGGCATTCCAAGCGTGCGACGTGCGGCGCAACACGATTGTCTTGGTCTGGGAAAACCAGAGCCAGCCGTCCCTTGCCGAAACGGAACGCCTGCTCCAACGAATCGACAATGCGTCCGCGCTGCTCGGCGCGGGCCATCAAACGGTCAACGACGACGATGAGCGGCGACGGCGGCCGGGCACCGAGCGCATCGATGCCCAGCACCTGGCCATCGATCAGCACCCGCTGAAACCCTGAGCGCTGGAGGCCGGCGCGGGCCTCTTCCCACGGCAACGTCTCGGGCAACGGTGTTTCGAAAGTCACCAGCACGCGCGTCCCTTCGGGCTGCTGGAGCAGCGTGGCACAGACCGATTCCGCCGAGGCGGGCACCACGGGTTCTCCGCACTGACGGCAATGCAGGCGCCCGATCTTCGCGAACAGCAGCTTCAGATGATCGTGCAGCTCGGTCATCGTCGCCACCGTCGAGCGCGAGGTTTTCACGCTGTTGCCTTGGCTGATGGCGATCGCCGGCAGGATGCCATCGATGCGCTCGACCTGCGGTTTGTCCATGCGGTCGAGGAATTGGCGCGTGTATGCGGAAAAGCTCTCGACGTAGCGGCGCTGGCCTTCGGCGTAGAGGACGTCGAACGCTAGGCTGGATTTCCCCGAGCCCGAAGGGCCGGTGACGACGGTGAGGGCGTTCAGCGGGATACGGACATCGATGTTTTTGAGATTATTCTGCCGCGCCCCGGTGATGGCGATCCAGGATTCCTGCATTGGGATGGACCCAAACCATTATTTATAGCCGAAACGCGGAAGGGGTACAGCGGCTTTCGCTGGCGGTGGACAGCCGCGCGTGCGACATGGATGTGGGTACCTGGAGCGCCAGGTACCCACATCCATGAATAGCGCAGCAGGATTGCGTCCGGCCGCAGTCACAGACCGAGGCCGGGGAAGTCGTTGCTGGGGCTCAAGCCGGCCGCGGTGAGCGAGTCGGCCGCCCTATTGCTGTCTTACGTCGTCGGCGTCGGGGTTGGACATGCCGCGCAGCAAGTCCCCGTACCAGGCGTACCGCCTTTCAGCGTGCACTGATCGCCACCCGGTGTCGGCGTTACGTTGCGCCCAAACGCTCTTATGACAGCGCACCTCGTGCCCGTGATGCAGTCAGTATTCGCCGTACAGCTGGTCAGGCCATCGCCGAGGGTGCCCCCGGAACACGTCCCCGTGCCCGTGTCGCAGGTGCCAAACTGCTGCGTGGTACAGGTCTCGAAGTTAGGCTTGCCGCACGTTGAGCGCGCCGCACAGCTCGTGACCTTGCCTCTGCACTTCAGCGGAATACCGAGGCTCTTCACTGTATGTACGACACAGCTGACGCACTGTCCGTGATTGCGCGCATTGTCCAAGCACGAGCTGAGCTGGTCTTGGACCTGGCAGCGCACTGCCTCGCAGTCAACCGGCGTGGGCGTAGCAGACTGAGCCAGGCTCACGCCAGCGAAGAGCACACTCGCCGCCGCGCATACGTATGTGTGTTTTAGGGTCATATGGGCCTCCCTTTCTTTTCTCCTTAATCTCAGTTCATTCAATCATTATGCCATGATTGCTTCACAAGTCGTTCCTGTCCGAGACCTCGAAATCGACCGGCGTTGCGTTGTTGTCGGTGTTCGCGGCGTCATCTGCGGCGCCGTTCAGGGCGGGATCAACCACGTCCGCTTCCACGTTCACCGCACACCGGTAAGGGATGTTCCTGGCCACGGAGGTAATGTCCTCCAAATGGAAGGTGGCAACGAAGCTGCCCGTGATCCTTCCACCCTTCGCGATACTGGCGGTTGCCTGTGGGCCCGGCGCGCTCGATGCGGCGTTCGAATCGACGGCACTCACTGTGCCTTTGGGACAGGAGCCGTCGCTCACCGACAGCGCATACGTGCGGCTGGGCGGCGCAGCCGCACCGAACTCGACGTTGAAGACACTGACCTTGACTGTCTTGGCTACTGTGGGCTTCCCCGTACCTATGCTCACTCGTACGGGTCCCATTGCTTTCAAGACGAGATCCGGACCTTCAGCACGCGTATCCGCGACGCCGTTGGCTCCGGAATCGATGACGAGGGTGTTCTGATTCGCACAGGCGACTCCGACCACAACCAGCTGGACGTCGTCGCCTGCCGGATTCAGGTTGTTCGCAGTCGTATCGGCCACCATATTCGGCCCGCAGGTAACGACCGTTGTGTTCGGTTGCGCCGCACCGACGGCCAGTTGGCGTACGTCGTCTCCCCCCAGCGGGTCCGGCGTGTCAGCCACACCATCGGCACCTGTAGTCACACAGGGCGAGTTGGCCGGCGCGCTGCCGACCGCCAATACCTGTACATCACCGACCGCCGCTGTGGTGTTGGCGATCCCATCTGCGCCGGAATCGACGACCACGGTATTAGCGTTGGTACAGGCGGCGCCGACCGCAACCAGCTGAGTGTCGCCCTCTGCGGCGCTAGTGTCAGCAACCTTGTTGGACCCGCACTTGATCACGGTCTGAAAGGGCGTGCCTTGCCCAACTTGCGCGGCCTGAATATCGCCGGCGGCAGCTGTGGTCTGACAGATGCCGTTGGAACCTGTATCGACGACCACGGCGCTCTGCAGTCCCGTGCCGGGTGCAATATCCTGCATGTCCGCGTAGGTACCTGAGAATGCGCCCCCGAAGCTCAGCACCAAAGCGCCGGCCAGCCCAGCGAATGAAACCGTTCTCGTACCAACCATGCTAACCCCCCTTCTGGTGCACTTGGCTGCCTCTCCTGAGAGGCCTTGGCGCACACAGAGAATTGTCCTACCGCCCCGTGCCCTTGTCAACGTGAGATTTGGGTGTCCAGGACGGGGTGGATGCGCCGCGCGGCGGGCGCTACAGTTCGCAGTTCATCGAGACGAAGTTCGACGACGACTATTTCACCTTGCACCACCTGACACACATGTCGGACTGAAGGGAATCGTGTTCGTGCTCGTGTTCGTGAGGATCAGACAACGGACACGAGCACGCACGCGTTACGGCCAGCGTGCGTGCCGATTGACGACGAGCAGTGCCAAGTAGCAATCGACTTGTTCCTTCGCGCCGGCTTACGTACACTTCTGCCGATGGGCTCAACCTTCGGTCATCTGTTTCGCATCGCCACGTTCGGTGAATCGCACGGCGGTGCCGTTGGCGTCGTCGTCGATGGCTGCCCGCCGCGCTTGCCACTGAGCGTTGAGGATATTCAGCGTGATCTGGACCGCCGCCGTCCCGGGCAAAGCACGATCACGACGCCCCGTGATGAGCCAGACCGCGCGGAAATCCTCTCCGGCCTCTTTGAAGGCATGACGCTCGGGACGCCCATTGCCATTCTCGTACGCAACACCGATGCGCGCCCCGAGGCCTACGCGGCTTTCAAAGACACGTACCGCCCCTCCCACGCCGATTACACGTACGAAGCGAAGTACGGCATTCGGAACTGGCAAGGCGGCGGCCGTGCCTCCGCGCGCGAGACCATCGGCCGGGTCGCCGCCGGTGCGATCGCACGCAAGCTGCTGGCGGAAATGCTGCGGCTGGAAGTGTTGGCGTACGTAAGCCGGGTCCATACGATCGAAGCCAGTATCGACCCGAGCACAGTCACGTTGGCGGAGGTCGAAGGTAATCTCGTCCGCTGCCCCGACGCCACTGCCGCGCAGGCCATGATTACGCACATCGACGAAGCGCGGCGGGCCGGTGACTCGTTGGGCGGCGTCGTCGAATGCGTGTGCCGCAACGTCCCGCCCGGCTTGGGTGAGCCCGTCTTCGACAAGCTCGAGGCCGAGTTGGCGCGCGCGATGATGTCGTTGCCCGCTTCCAAGGGTTTCGAGGTGGGCAGCGGCTTCGCCGGCACTCGGCTCACCGGCAGCGCGCACAACGACCCGTTTACCATCGATGCCTCAGGCCGTGTGCGCACCACGAGCAATCGTTCCGGAGGCATTCAAGGTGGAATCAGCAACGGTGAGGACATCGTCTTCCGCGTCGCCTTCAAACCAACGGCGACGATTGCGCAGGCGCAGCAGACGGTCGATCGGAGCGGCCAAGCCGTCTCCCTCGCGGCGCGGGGCCGGCACGACCCGTGTGTTCTGCCGCGCGCGGTCGCGGTGGTGGAGGCGATGGCCTGCCTGGTCCTTGCCGATCACTGGCTACGCCAACGTGGCCAGTGCGGGGCGTGAGGCGTTGCCTGCACCCAAAATTGACTGTTGCAGCGGAGCCGCGTAGGCTGGTGTCGCTTCGATGCGGAAACTCGTCGTCTCTCTCATTACCGTAGCCGTTCTGGTCCTCGCGGTCTTCCTTGCCCTAACCTTCTCGCTCAACCGCATCATCGAACAGAACCGCGACCTGATCTTGCAACGCGCGCAGGCCACGCTCGGCCGCGCCGTCACCGTAGACAAGATCACGCTGAGCATTTGGGGCGGGCTCGGGGTACGCCTCGAAAACGTCCGGATTGCCGATGATCCGCGCTTCAGTGCCTCGGAATTTGCTCGCAGCGCTGTCGTCACCGCACGCGCCGAGCTGTGGCCGTTGCTACGCCGCCGATTCATCATTGGCGCCATCGAGTTTGTACAGCCGCACGTACAACTGATTCGAGATGCGACCGGGCACTGGAACTGCGAGAGCCTGGGCGCGGCCCCGGTGGCCAGTTCCACTACGGCACCGGAATTCATGCTCGTGGCAGATGCCCAACCGGCCGCTGAACCATTTTCTATCCGTCGCTTCGCCATCCGAGACGGCAGCCTCGTGGTTACAGACCACACCAAGCAGCCGGCCGAGGTTCAGTACGCGCAGCACATTGACCTGACGCTGAAGTACGTCAACAGGACAACGCCACTACACTTCAACATCGATGCGGCGCTCGCGCATGATGCACAGAACGTCCATCTGACGGGCAATCTGCAAGTGCTCGGGAACGACTCGATTCCCCAGCTCGACGCCGAAGGCGCCCTCGGGCCGTTCGGGGCTAATCCCCTGCATATCGAAGATCTTCACCTGACGGCCGTGGCCACCCCGGATGTTGTCCGCACGTCTCAGTTGGAGGGCCGGGTTTTCGACGGCAAGTTTGCGCTTTCGGCCCAGTACCCGCGGCGCAAGAATCAGGAACTGAAACTCGGCGGCGAGCTCACGGATATCGACGTCGGAAAGCTGTTACAGTCCATCTCGGCAGGCGGCAGGCGGCGTACCAAGGGCCGCGCCACGGTCAAACTCGACCTGCATGCACCGGAACCGAACCCGGCCACGGTTGCCGGAACGGTCATCGCAGACATCCGCGACGGCGTGATCGAGGATTTCAATCTGGTCGACGAGGTGCTTGGCCAGATCACCGCGCTGCCGGGAATCGACATGCTCATCTCCCGAAACGTCAAGCCGAAATACGCCCGCCTGTTCGAGCAATTGGATACTCGCTTCGAGACGTTGCATGGGACATTTCAGATTGCGGAGCAACGCGTGCACACTGACGACCTGGCGATCATCGCAACCGATTACGGTACGCGTGCCAAGGGGTGGGCCCAGTTCACCGGCGACGCGGACGTGTCGGGCACTCTGTTGATGTCGAGAGAGTTCAGCGACGACGTGGTCGCCGATGTCAAGGAAGCCAAGTACCTGCTCGACGACCACGGGCAACTGGCCGTGCCCTATCGTTTACGCGGCAAGCTCGGCCAGGCGAAGCCGCGGCCCGACTCGGACTATTTGATCAGCCTACTGGCCCGCGCCGCCTCACGGGGTGCCGTGAAGGATCTGCTGAACTCGTTGGTTGGCGGCAAACACCGCGGTCAGCCAACCGCGGCCGATCCGCGGAATCAAGTCGAGCGGACGCTACGGGAGCTGTTGGGGCGTTGAGGCGTCGATAGTTTCGCGTGAGCGCCTCGCGCCGCCAACTCGCCCGTGTGAGAGAATTTTTCACGCGCGGGACCGTTTGAATCCCAATCGCGAGATACACTCGCTTGCCCAACATATGGATGCGAAGTATAAGCAGCCATCGTTTCGGGGCCCACGGTTTGCTTTGAAGTCGGGGCAACATAGAAGCCATCGGCACTGCCGGAGAAGGAGATAGTCATGCTGAAGAAAATCGGGATCATCGGAGGCGGCTACATCGGGGGCGTGCTCGCCCAGGAGATCGCCCAGCGCAAGCTGGCCAAGGAGGTCGGGCTTGTCGATCCGGCGCCCATTCCCAACCCCAGCGACCCGCCCGACCGCCAGGCGGTCGTCGCGAAGCAGTCCGTGTCCATCGGCAAGGCCCTCGACATCGCGGAAGGCCTGCCTACGATCGGCAGCGACACGCGCCTGGTCGCGTCCAAGGACTACTCGGCCCTCAAGGGGTCGGAGCTCGTCATCAATACCGCCGGCATCCCGCGCAAGGCGCGTCCCGACGGGACGTTCCCGAGCCGCGAGGAGCTGCTCACCATCAACCTGAAGGTGACCCAGGAGGTCGCGGCCGGCATCAAGCAGTTCTGCCCCGACGCAATAATCATTTCCATCGCGAACCCACTGGACGCGATCGTGTACGCGCTGTTCAGGGCCCTCAAGCCACCAAAGAACAAGCTGGTGGGCATGGCAGGCCAGCTCGATTCGGGCCGGTACTGCTACTTCGTTGCTGAGGCTGCCAACATCTCCGTCGAGAACGTGAACGCCATGGTGCTCGGCGGCCACGGCGACGACATGGTCCCGGTGCGCAGCTCGTGCCAGGTGGCCGGCATCCCGGTGAATAAGTTCTTGGACGACGAGAAGCTGAAGGCGATCGAGTCGCGCACCCGCAAGGCGGGCGGCGAGGTGGTCGGCCTGCTGGGCTTCGGGTCGGCCTTCGTGTCACCGGCTTGGGCCGCACTTGAGATGGCCGAGGCGATCATTTATGACAAACGCAAGATCATCCCGGTCTGCGCGCTGCTGGAAGGCGAGTACGGGGTGAATGGCCTGTTTATGGGCGTCCCGTGCATCTTGGGCAAGAACGGAATCGAGAAGGTCATCCAGCTGGACCTGACCGAGGAAGAGAAGGCCGCCTTCGCGAAGTCGGCCGCCGGCGTCCGCAAGACCTGCGACGAGGCCGAGGCGATGCTCAAGGGGTAGGACCCTGGGCGGGCGATTCCGTTTTATGAGCCGGCCTGTGGTTCACTAGGCGGCCAGGGGCAGAGGTACAGACAGCGATCGACTCGTTATCGTGCTGCGGCACCGACGTGGAGACGCAGGAATTTCGCGCTGTACCCTGCCCTGCTCTATGACCTGCGGGTGATGTTGCAAGTGGTGCTCTTCAACCTCCATCCGTTCAGGGATCTTTTCGGGCCTTAGGAGGCAAAAGGCGGATGAACATTCACGAATTTCAAGCCAAGGAGATTTTGCGCCGTTACGGCGTTGCGGTCCCGCAGGGGAAAGTTGCGACCAGTGCGGAAGAAGCGGCCACAATTGCCCGTGAGTTCGGCGCGGTCTGCGTTGTCAAAGCACAGATCCACGCCGGCGGTCGCGGCAAAGCGGGCGGCGTGAAGCTGTGCAAGACGCCGGAAGAAGCGCGCGACTTTGCCCGCGGTCTGCTCGGCAAGAAGTTGGTCACGCACCAGACCGGCCCAAGCGGACGCGAGGTGCGACGCGTACTGGTCGAACAAGGCTGTGATATCGGCCGGGAGCTGTACCTCGGTCTGGTGATCGATCGCGCCAAGGGGTGGCCGACCGTCATGGCGAGCGCCGAAGGTGGGGTGGAAATCGAAGAAGTTGCAGCGCGGTCGCCGGAGAAGATCCTGCGCGAGCCGATCGACCCCGCCGTGGGTATCCAAGCGTTTCAAGCGCGCAAGATCGCCTTCGGCCTCGGCCTTCCAAAGGCCTCGACCACCAAAGCGGTCGCCTTCATCACTGCACTCTACCGCGCCTTTCTCGAATGTGACTGCTCGCTGGCGGAGATCAATCCCCTTGTGCTCACCAAGGCAGGGGATCTGCTCGCGCTCGATGCAAAGATGTCTTTCGATGACAGTGGTCTTTTCCGTCACGCCGAGATCCGTGCGCTGCGCGACGTCAACGAGGAAGATCCAAAGGAAAGCGAAGCCGCGCAGCACGACCTCAGCTACATTTCACTCGATGGCAACATTGGCTGCATGGTGAACGGCGCCGGTCTCGCGATGTCTACGATGGACATCATCAAACAAGCCGGCGGCGAACCCGCGAACTTCTTGGACGTGGGTGGCGGGGCCTCTACCGAGAAGGTGACGGCTGCGTTCAAGATCCTCCTGTCCGATCAAAACGTGAAAGCCGTGCTGGTGAACATCTTCGGTGGCATCATGCGCTGCGACATCATCGCCAGTGGCGTTGTCGAAGCGGCACGTGAAATCCATCTCAGAGTCCCGCTTGTAGTCCGGCTCGAAGGAACTAACGTCGAGATTGGCAAGCGCATCCTGGCCGATTCACAACTGAATATCCTCGCGGCCAGCGATATGGCGGACGCCGCCCGCAAAGTCGTCGCCGCAGCCCGCGCGCAGGCGTAGGAAGAATACACAAGAGATTGTGGATAAGCTGTGGAAGCCGGCCCGCTCAGGCCGGCCCCACAAGCGTCAGCTTGGATTGCCCTATTTAAGGGCATTTCTGTAAATACGCAAATATCAATAATTTCAGCATGCTAGTTGTATTTGCTGCAGTGTTTCATTATTTCAAGCAAGCGCCGCCTTTGCCGGCCAAAGGAAAAACCCTAATGTTGATAAAACCGGACGGACAGCTCAGAGGTCGTGCCGAATGATCACGTCTCCCGTCCCGGATTCGGTGTCGGTAAGCTGGTCGTTGATAAACAGCTGAGCCTGCAGGAGTTGTCCGCTACCGCTCACTACGGCGCTCACGTTGTCGCGCGCGTTGGTCAGGAAATAGACGCTGGGCGCGCTCCCGTTGACCAGATGTGTTATGAATTGATCCCCTATCGTACCGCTGAACGGCTGCCCGAAGACACCGGCATCGCCGTTGAGCGAACACGAAGAGGTGCCCGGGAATGGCACGCAAACGTCAACACGGACATCCGGGTTGGCGCGCGGCACCGGACCTGGGCCAGGGCCGGGAGGGATGTCCAGAGTCTGAACGCAACTCGCGCCGGTGGGGCTCGCGGCGCAATCGGCGTCGACGAAGCAGCTTTGGCAACTCTGCTCTGTCGTCTGGCAGCATCCGGGCAGGTTTGTGGAAAAGAGAGGGCCCACGCTCGGCTGCTCCGCCACTGTCAGCACGACCTCGATATCGCCGCCGCTAATTCGCTTGAACCTCCCATTGAAAGGCGTTGGCGCACCTAGGATGTGAAACACAAAGGTCGACGTTCCCGAGAATTGCACGTTTGCTGGGAACAAATGCCGCACACCGCCCCCATCGACGAAATCGACGGCGAACACCCCACCTCCGCTCGGCGTAACGCTGAAGATGGTTTCCGGGAACAAAACCGGATTTGAGCCCGACTCCCCGCATCCGCCGATGGCAAGCGCGACGACAAATACCGCAAGAGCCGTCAAAGAGGCGTGCCTTACCATGAAGGCTGTGACTTCTGTCAGGATTCGACCTGATGGTCAAGGCCGGCCGCCCCCTATTTGAGATGCGGAAGTGAGTCCCCACAGCTTCGTGTGAGTCGAGGCGTCCGCTCCGAAGGGGCGCAGCCCGCCAGATCTCCTCACCTTCCCCCAAGGGCCGCAGCCGTCTGAGTCGTACTGGGGAGGAAATAGAGGGGGTTGCACGCGACATTGTCCTGGCGGACCTCGAAATGGAGATTGGCGCCGGAGGTATGGCCGGTGTCACCAACGCTGCCGATGACTTGCCCGCGGTGCACGTGTTGGCCCTCGTGCGCGTGGTTACGCTCGTTGTGCGCGTAGACGGTCGCGAAGCCGTGACTGTGGCGGACGATGATCACATTGCCGTAGCCGCGCAGCGCATCACTGTAAGTGACTTCGCCGTCGTGGGCGGCATGTATCGGAGTGCTTTTCGGCGCGGCGATGTCGATGCCGTCATGGAAACTACGTCCCCGCTTCCCAAACCCTGAGGTGATCGCGCCGCCATCCACGGGCCAGATGAATGCCGGTGCGCCACTATGCGCAGCGTCCGTCTGCGGTGGGCACATGTTTGCCGAGCGCGGCGTGATGACGTCGACCGGCACTGGGTGGCGCGCATCGGGGATGTAAATGCGCTGGCCGACTTCGATGCGAGCCGGATCAGCGAGGTGATTGATCGCCGCCAGCCGGCTCAGTGGAACGCCGTACGCCTTGCTGATGCGGTACAGGTTCTCCCCCGGTTTCACCCGGTGGTACACCCCGTGGCTGCACGCTGCGATGCTGCCGAGTACCGTCAGCGCTACCGCCCACCTCCACCAACCCACCACTGTCCCCACGCCACACCCTCTATCGGGCTCGCCGCCCGCGTTCTACTCCTCCCAGCCGTACTCTCCAATCAGTTTCACAAATCGGCACTCACCGAGATAATCGACTTGCAACCCCGCGCGCTCTTTGCGGACACGCGCCAACCCTTGGAGATCGGCCTCGCCCAACGGCAGGACCAGCCGGCCGCCCTCCAGGAGTTGTGCGAGCAGTGGCCGCGGGATTTGCTGCACCGCCGCCGTAATGACAATCGCATGAAACGGCACGACTTCAGGCCAGCCGCCACTCCCGTCACCGACTCGCAACCGCACACGCTCCGCATAGCCGAGCCGCTCCAACCGCAAGCGCGCGTGTCTCGCCAGCACCGCCACGCGTTCGATGCTAAAGACCTCCGCGCCCAATTCGGCCAGCACTGCCGTCTGGTATCCGGAGCCCGTCCCCAGCTCGAGAACACGCTCGTCCGGCCTTAGCTCGAGCGTCTGGGTCATCAGCGCCACCATGTAGGGCTGCGAGATGGTCTGTTCAGCGTCGATCGGCAGTGGCGAGTCATCGTACGCCTGCTCTTGCAAGACCGTATCCACAAAGAGATGGCGCGGGATCTTGCGCATCGCCGCCACCACGCGCGCATCGTTGATGCCACGCGCCAGCAACTGCTCCTCGACCATCTGGGCCCGGGCGAACTCGAAGTTCATGGCCACGGGATTCTGAGGTGCTGCAGCTGCTGCAGGGACGCGTAGTTCGTCAGATCGAGATGCAGCGGCGTGATGGATATCAGCCCCTGTTGAATCGCGCTGAAGTCCGTCCCTTCGGCATCAATGAAGTCCAGCTGATCGCCGCCAATCCAGTAATACTTCTTGCCTCGCGGATCGACCTTCTCGACAATAGCATCGCTGTAGCGCCGCTTGCCTTGGCGCGTGAGAACAAAGCCCTTGATCTCGTGCGCCGGCAACCCCGGCACGTTGACGTTCAGCAGGGTGTCGGGGGGTAAGCGATCCTGCAGGACGGTTGCCGCTAGTCCGCGCGCGAACTGTGCGGCCGAGGTGAAGTTGAACTCCTCACGACCGACGAGTGAGACCGCAAGCGCCGGTACGCCCAGGAGCGTCGCCTCCATTGCAGCCGATACGGTCCCCGAGTAGGTAATGTCGTCACCGAGATTGGCGCCGCGATTGATCCCTGAAATCACCAGCCGAGGCCGCTGCGGCATGATCCCGTTGATGGCCAGATTCACGCAATCGGTCGGCGTGCCATCGACGCTGAAGACCCGCGGCGCCACCGGCTCTATGCGCAGGGGACGGTGCAACGTTACCGAATGGCTGACCGCACTCTGATCGCGATCCGGCGCAACGACCCAGACCTCATCCAACGACTCCAGGACTTCTCGGATTGCCTGCAGGCCCTCCGAGGCAATTCCGTCGTCGTTGCTCAGCAGGATTGACACAGGCGCAAAGTAGCACCGGGGGTCCGGGGAGGCAAACAACTGAAAACGTGATGCGGGAAACGCGAGAGGAGATAGCCGTTTAGCGCATCACGTTTCACGTTTTACGTTTCACGCTGGTCCAAAGTCGGGGCGGCGGGATTTGAACCCACGACCACTCGCACCCCAAGCGAGTGCGCTACCAGGCTGCGCCACGCCCCGACACGTGCCGGCGACACCCGTTTACTGCCACTTTGCCCGAAGAAACACAAGCTCGCGACCGTGCTTCGTGAACCGTCAGGAGAATTATCCTACCACGATGGGCGATCCAAGCGAATAGCCAGTCACCCGTCACGAGCGATCATCAAATCACGCGCGCCGCGTTCCGTCAGTTGCACCGTCCCGTTAGCGCCGTCGAGCGACACCAGGCCTTCCACGGCCAAATACGCTACCACGCCGTTCAGTCGGACAGGGCTCGTCTGAAGAAATGTCGTTAGATCCGTGAGCGGTAGCCGACTTTCAGTTCCCCACAGTTGGTACCCGGTCATCAGGGCGCGCAATAACGCGAAGCTCAACTCACTTCCGGACCGATCTCGCAGTTTCCCGAGGGTCATTCCGCGCCGTATCGAGCAACCCTCATGCCAGAGCCGCAGCTCGCTGTGAGGCGCCTCTTCCCAGAATCGACCACCCCGACAAGGGCTCTACAGAACCTGCGTGCACGGTTTTGGCTGTTCACGCGCTGAATTCGTAACACCAGCGATTCCCGCCGCTCAGCTCAGCATCCGATGCAGTGATTCAATGTCCCTCTTGACGCGGATGAGCACATTTCGATACGTACGGTCACCCAATGGCAGCTCGCCTTGCCGGCGTTCCTCCTTCTGTACCGCCTTGAGCCGCCTGCGCGCCCCCTCGATGGTGAACCGCTCGTCATGCAGGAGATGCTTGATCTGGAGGAGCAACTCGACGTCTCTGCGCCGGTACAGGCGGTGCTTGGATTGGGCTTTTGCTGGCCTGAGAAGAGCGAACTCGCTCTCCCAGTATCGCAGCACGTACGGTTTTACGCCGACGATGGCCGCCACCTCGCCGATCTTGAAGTACAGCTTGTCGGGCAGCGACGGTTTTGTTTCCAGCGGGGCCGGCGTATTAGACCTCCGGGTTCATGCTCTTCTTGAGGACCTGACTGGCCTTGAACGTGAGGACGCGGCGGCCGGAGATGGTCATTTCCTCACCCGTCTGGGGATTCCGGCCTTTGCGGGGACGTTTCGTGTGAATGACGAAGTTCCCGAAACCGGATATCTTCACCTTCTCGCCCTGTTCGAGACAGTTCTTCAAAATCTCGAAGATGGATTCGACCAGGTCATTGGCTTCCTTTTTCGAGAAGCCGACCTTCTCGTGAATCCGCTCGATGATCTCACCTTTCGTCATCGTCACGTTGGAGCCTCCCGGGTGCGCGCTCAGATCAGCGCGGTTCGACGTGTAAGGCCTCCCGAAGTGCCGCAATCAACTGCGCATGCATCTCATTGACTTCCGCATCCGTCAAGGTTCGATCGCGCGCGCGATAGGCAATGGAATACGCCAGGCCCTTCTTGCCGGGCGGAATCGGCGCCCCGACATATTGATCGAACAGATGGACATCCTCCACGAGTTGCCCTCCAGCGCTCCATTCGCGGACGAAGCGAACAACCTGATCGGAAGCGAAACTCTCCTCGGTTACCACCGCAACATCTCGCACAACCGCCGGAAATCGCGGCAAATCTTCGTATACAATGCGGGGCGGACAATACTGAAGCAGCTGGTCGAAGTCAACCTCAAACAGCCAGCAGGGCCCCTTGATCCCGAGCTCTTCCTCGACCTCTGGGTGCAGGCCTCCAGCGATCCCGATGGGCTTGTCGGCAATTTCGAGCAGCGCTGTCTTTCCGGGGTGAAATGCCACCAGCTCCGGCGCCGGACGCCAGCGAGGCTGCGGTACCTTCAGCAAACCGAGCAGCGCGTCGACCACCCCTTTGAGATCCGCGAAGTCACTGACGCTGCTCTTCGCGCCCAGGCCGGTGCTGGGGAACGTGCGGCAGATTACCCCGGCAACCCGGCTCCCTTCCTCGAAGCGCTCGGCGCGCCAGAAGACTTTTGCCACGGAGAATGCCGCGACGTCATCCGCTCCGAGGTTCTGATTGTCGCGCACGACCCGCACCAACCCCGAGCACAGGCTGAGATGCAGCTCTGAATCCTCCTGGGTGACAGGATTGAGGATCGTCACTGCCTGATACCCATTCCCCAACCCTGGGAAGACCGCGTTCAAACGCGGCGGGCAGAAATTCATGCAGATCACCTCGCTCAAACCCTGCGCCGCCAAGAACCGCTTCACCTCGCGTTGGCGATGCTGGACGACGCTGAGGCCGCTCCCCGACAGGCTGCATTCCGGGGCTGTCGTGGAGATGCTGTCATAGCCGATCAAGCGGGCGATCTCTTCGATCAGATCAATCTCACGGGACAGATCCGCACGATACGAGGGCGGCACGACGGTCAGCGTGCCACGAGTCGCCGGCGAGACGTTCATCCCTAACGCCTTCAGTTTGGACACGACCTCAGCACGCCCGACGTTCATCCCCAGCAGGTCGTCGACGCGCCTGAGGCGCAGAGGGACCGGTGCGGGAGGTCGCACCGCCGGGTAGACATCGGCACGGCCGCGTGCGGCCGTACCGCCGCTCACCTCCGTGATCAAAGCAGTAGCCCGGTCCGCCGCCAGCACCACGCCTTCGATATCGGTGCCACGTTCAAATCGGTACGCGGCCTCGCTGCGCAGGGCGAGCCGTCGAGCCGTACGGCGGACGCTGCTCGGCGCGAACCAAGCGCTCTCGAGCAGGATGCGCCGCGTACTGAGTGTGACCTCTGTGTCTGCACCACCCATCACGCCGGCAATGGCCACTGGGGTACCGCCGCTCGTGATCAGCAGATCGTCCGGATGCAATACACGCTCTTGCCCGTCGAGGGTTGTGAACGTGCGGTCGCTACCAGCACAGCGCACGCTGATTTCCGGGCGCGGGAGCCGGTCGTAGTCAAATGCGTGCAGCGGCTGACCACGCTCGATCATCACGAAGTTGGTCACGTCGACGACGTTGTTGATCGGCCGCATCCCCACCGCTCGCAGGCGGTATTGCATCCAGAGTGGCGCGGCAGCGATCCGTACGTCGGAAATCACACGGCCCAGGTACCGTCCGCACAGCTCCGGGTCGGCCACGCTGATGGTAATCAGATCGGCAGTGGCATCACCCGTCTCCGAAACCGTAATGCGCTGCCGATGGAGGCGCTGGCCTGTCAGCGCCGCGATCTCGCGCGCGATGCCCCATACGCTCAAACAGTCCCCGCGATTGGGAGTAACCGCAACGTCAATCACCGTATCCTGCAGCCCGAGCACGGAAGAAACGCTGGCACCAAGCGTTGCATCGGCCGGCAGGATCAAGAGGCCCGAAGCATCCGAGCCCAAGCCGAGCTCCGCCTCGGAGCACAACATGCCCGCCGAGAGCACGCCCCGGATCTCCGCCGCAACGATACGTTGGTCAC
>Ga0315286_10000873_pt1 | contig 26381 bp, 26 predicted proteins | sample YL17G10_0_MG_FD_205038 | JGI IMG/M metagenome (GOLD analysis project Ga0315286, IMG submission 205038) | Sediment microbial communities from Yellowstone Lake, YNP, Wyoming, USA - YL17G10_0 | ecosystem: Environmental > Aquatic > Freshwater > Lake > Sediment | place: USA: Wyoming | collected... | reverse complement strand
GCGTCGGGAGACCAACGGCCGTCCCTCTGACGTCTTACCGCCCGACTTTGGACAGAACCCTGGTGGCGCAACTTATTTAGAACCTATCAGCATAGCATCGGAACGTGAACCAACGATTCCATGGCGCGCCCCACGTCCTCCACTGGTGCAACAGCTGTAATGTACCATTGCTAGGGATGACATGCGGGAGGTGCGGCCAGAACGGACATCCTCTGGACCTATCTCCGCCAGGCGACGTCAGGCTGGCCCTTGAGGGCACGAAGAAGAGGCTCAGATACCTGTTCCTCAGACAGTTCGGCGTCCAGCAACTGATCCCGGAAATCGTGGTTCTGAACAAGACTTCCGGGGAGGACCGCGCGGACGAGGTCATCATCGACGGGAGGAAGGTCGCCCTCTTGACCTATGACCTCGAGAAGAAGGATTACACGCTCACTTTACGTATCGATGGCGCGCGCATGCTCGTGCGCCTGTACCCGAAGAAACTGATAACGCTCAAGAAGGCCGAGGGGCACATGAAAGGCAACTACCTGCCGCCCGAGACGATCGCCTCCTTGGATACCGGAATACGAGCGGGGGACGAGGTGGTCCTTGAGATGGGCAAGTTCATAGGGTGCGGCTCGGCAAAGGTGAACGCGTCAGAGCTGAGGAACTCGCCCAAGGGGGTCAAGGTAAGGGATTTCTCCCAGGCAGGTTCTCTAGGACCCGGCAGGAAGGCCTGGACGAGAGATCTGATCAAAGCCAACACGCCACACCTGGTCGCTAGAAAGGCGAAGGCTGTGCATGAGCTGAAGGACCTCCTCGCCGCGAACAAGCTCCCTGTTACCATTTCGTTCAGCGGAGGAAAGGACAGTCTCGTCGTGCTCGACCTGCTGTCCTCGGTGACTAAGGATTTCACGGCGATATTCATCGACACTGGCCTCGAGCATCCGCGGACCAAGGAATATGTGGAGAAATTGGTGAAGGAGAAAGGCTTCGGGCTGCTCACGGCCCCGGCAGGGGATGCGTTCGACGACAACTTCCCCGCGTTCGGCCCGCCCGCAAAGGATTTCCGCTGGTGCTGCAAGGTGTGCAAGCTCGCGCCCGCGTCCAAGATAATCGAGGACAAGTTTCCGCAAGGGACTCTGACGGTCGAAGGGAATAGAAGGCTCGAGTCGTTCTCCAGGGCCTACACCGAACTCGTCCATGAGAACCCGTTCGTGCCTGGCCAGGTCATAGTCAACCCCATAAGAGATTGGACCGCACTCGACATCTGGCTGTACATCATCTGGAGAGAGCTTCCGTACAACCCCCTCTACGACGAGGACATCGAGAGAGTGGGCTGTTGGATGTGCCCATCATCGCTCGCAAGCGAGTGCGCGGAGATATCTCGCATGAGCCCTGATCTCGCCAAGGCTTGGGAAATGAAGCTCAATGCTTGGGCGACCGAGAACAAGCTGCCCAGGGAGTTCGTGGAGTACGGTTTCTGGCGTTGGAAGCAGCTTCCACCGAAGATGCGCGCCCTCGCCGAGAGGCTGAAGATCGAGGCGAAGCCTAAGAGGGCGGATACACTAGCGATCCATGTCATCAAAGGGGTCAGTCCATGCGCGGCGGGAGGATACTCCATCGAGGCCGTTCTCAACATGCCCCAGACACAAGGTCTGAAACAGGTCGCCGAGCTCCTGAAGACCGTAGGAGATGTCGATCTAGTCGAGGATTTCGGTGTGGCGATGGTTGGGAGCGACAAGGCCGATGCGAAGGTGTTCTCCGGAGGCCAGATCTCGGTCGTCAGTGCGACGCCGAAGGACGCTTCCGAATATTTCGACCGGGTTGCCAGAGCCGTCCTCAGAGCCCACATGTGCACCAGATGCGGAATATGCGTGAGGGCCTGCCCTACGGGTGCGATAGGACTAGATGGAGTGATAACCGTGGACGAGCGCAAGTGCAATCAGTGCGGCAAGTGCGCTGAGAGCTGCGTTGTTGCTCACTACTTCGACAAGCTGGCCGGAGAAGTATCTGCAAGAGATGCGCTTCAGAACAGGAAGAAGCGCTGATTACTTGCCCTCTTCCTTGAGGGACTTGGCGACCTTGAGTGTCTCGTCTCGAGCCTTTCTCAGGCCCTTCTTGCCCTCATGCCAGACAGTCCTCATGACCGGACCGGCCTCCTTCATGACCTTCTCTGTGACCTCTATGCCCGTCACGACGACCGTGCCTGTGGCTCTGGCGACCGAATCCACGCCCTTGTCGACTACGCTCTTGCTCGGGCCGTGTCCGCACACCGGGCAGACCTCGGCTTTGCCCATCTGTTTCCCGCATCTGGAGCATTTGGCCATATCACATTCCTCGGGCAGGACTAGCAGCTTCCGGCGATATATATCTATGACCAGACAGACTTATTAATGTAGCACGGTTACGAGCAGGTCGGCATGGTAGACTTCATTCAGCTCGCAAGCGGAGTGGCGGGGTTCGGGCCCGCGATGACACTGCTCTACTTCACTCTCAGGGACTACACGTTTCCCAAGGTCGAGAAGCCGTTCTTCGAAGACAAGAAGCTGTTCGCCTTCTTCGCGCTCGGCGTCATCCTTGGCATGATCATATTCGCGTTCGAAAGCTGGGGCCGGACCATATCCTCGGCCGAGACTGTCCTGGCACTCATCATGGGTTTCGCCGTGATGGAGGAGCTGTTGAAGCTCATCATACTGAACTTCCCGAGGTTCCAGAGAAAGATAGACACTGCGTTCTACGGGCTGTCGATGGGGCTCGGCATCTCAGCGACGCTGACTTTCGCGACGGTCTATGTGTTCATCCTCGAAGTCGATAACGTCCAGGCGTTGGACGTTGCTGCCATCTTCATTCTTGGCTTTCTGTTCGTCCTCCTGCACGGGTCAACCACCGCTCTGATCGGCGTCGGGGTTGCGAGGGGTGACGTCAAAGGATATTTCATGGAGGCTTTGGTGATCCACATCCTGTTCGCCCTTCTGTACGAATCGTTCTTCGTGGTCGAGGTGTTCCAGCCACCACTGAACATGTTCGGCCTCATGGGCGCTGCCGCGATAGTCGTCTGGGGCTACCAGAAGGTTCACAGGCTCTCGCTGCCTGCCCTGATACGGGACGCCAAACGGCTCAAGCAGAGGAATTGAGCCGAGCTCAGACAGATCTGAACTTGCCATCACCCGTTTCGTAGATGAGGTTGTGTTCCTTCAGCCTGGCAATCATGTCCTCGGGCGAGTCCTTCCCTACGATGGCGGCGACCTTCTTCATATCCTCGAACGTGAACTCGTCCTTCAAGGCCGTGAGCTCGCGTGCGACCACCCTCATCCTCTCTAGTGGATCCTTGATCGGCTTGGCGCGCTCGGAGATCACGAAGTACGGGTCCTTCTTCTTGCCTTTCTTCTCGACCACCAGGTGCTCTTCTCCACGCAGGGAAGCGTTGGCCATCGCGACCGAATCAGCGAGCTCCATCGGAGAATCTGTTTGAAACATCAACTTGACAGAGGACATCTTGATCTCGCGACCGCAGTGGCATGTGGTTGTCTTCCTGTGCGCCTCAACGCCCTTCGCCATGCCGCACTTCGGACAGACGATCACGCCGTACTTCATGTCCAGCACTCCATGATCAGAATGACCGCATCTCCTTCTCGAGCATCTTCAAGTCGGGTTCGGACAGGGTGAGCGGACTCATCGAGGCGACCAACGTCGAATCCGTGACTGGGATCTTGTCGTTGATATGCTGAAGCAGCTTCAGCACCTTGGCGAAGCCGTTCTGAGATACCAGGTATTCCATCCCCGTGAACAACACCATGCAGCCCTTGTTCTCGGACACGAACGTCTTGATGTCAGAATAGAGGAGCGCTATGTTGGACGGATCCCTTGCGTAACTCTTCTCTTGGTCCATCGAGAGCCATAGGAATGGCACCCCTTTGAGGTCGTGCCTGTCCTTGACCTTCTCAGGATATTCCCTGGTGACGCACAGGCAAGGCACCCCGTGCTTCCAGGCATCCACGAATATGTCGAAAGCCTGGTCGGGGATCTCCTCCTTGATCAGATAAGAGCATCCGCTCTCGAGGCTGTACTTCCTGAGCGCTTCAGTCTCCTGGACCTTCGAGGGCCTGAGGTCATCCACGACCTCGTAGACCTGCATGACGCACTGGATGTACCCTTGGCTGGCGCACTCGACCTCGTCGACCTCGAACCTCTTCCCTGTCAACTGGGACACTATGCCGGAGAGATAGCCTCGGCCGAAATCGCACGTGTTCCCCTCCTTCGATTCGACCGACTCCTCAAGGTTGACGATGATCTCACTCTCTTCCAATGACTGTATGCTCAACCTGCTGAGGCCGGCCTCCATCCATATGGGTTCGATGATGCCCTTGACCTCGGAGAGGTCCGAGCATGAGAGGCCGAAGCTCTCGACCAGTGCCCTCCCACAGCGCTGTCCATAACGGTAGAGCATGTTTCTCGCGCGCTGGTCCCCCTCGACGATCTCCAGCTCCTCCCTCAGGTGTGCGAGGGCGATGCCTGGCATCACGAAGAATGGCAACGAGCGCATCTCACACGGCCTCCATCAGCTTCTTCCCCATCTCGGAGAACGCGACCTCCACATTGAGACCCGTCTTTGCACTCGTCTCCAAGACCTGGCAGCCGAGCGAGCTGCCGACGGCCTCGAGCTCTGAGAGTGTGAACATCTTCTCGAGGTCGGCTTTGTTACCGAGGATTATGACTGGCATGTTTCCAACCACCGACCTAAAGCTCTCGAGCCAAAACTTGAGATTCTTCATGGTGTCTGGGCGCGTGAAGTCGCAAACAGCCAAGGCGCCCGCAGCGCCTCGATAGTACGCGGCATGAAGGGCCTCCTGGATTTTCTGACCGAGGATGTCCCAGATCATGATATCGATCTCAGCGTCGCCCGTCTTGACGGTCTTCTTGGACACCTTCGTGCCGAAGGACATGAGGTACTTGTCGTCGAAGACGTCGTACACGTACCTCCTGACCAGGCTCGTCTTACCGACAGCGCCGTCGCCGAGGAGGCACAGTTTGATGATGTATTTTCCGGAGGGCATTCAGAACCGGAGGAAAATGCGCGGATTGCTATTTAACGATTCATAGACCAAGGACGATGCTCGAAGACAAGTGGGTCAGTGCTTAGAGCAGCATGTGAAATCGAACGCCTGACCTGCAGTCTTACACTGCTACGGCATCGAAATGGACAATCGACTCTGTCCTGATTGGAACCGAGGAGGGAAGGCTGATACGTAATATCATCGTGCGAGACCAGCCTCTAGCCGTTGTTGGAATATACCCCGTTCTCGATATCGCTCTTAGTAATCCCAAGGCTATGTTCAAGGCGGCCATGGCCTTCTCCGGCATCGGACTCGGGAGAAGAGTATCAAGATGAGCGGCATCAACGAAGGAAAGGCGAAGAGGGCGACAAGAGCACTCGAAGGAGCGGGCGACACCATCCACACGCACAAGCTCCGGAAGGAGTTCGATACCCTCGTCGCTGTGGACGACCTCGACCTAAAGGTCGGCCACGGGCTCCTCTACGGCATGATCGGCCCCAACGGTTCTGGCAAGACGACAGTCATCAAGATGCTCGTGGGCCTGCTGAGGCCCACGGCGGGGAAAGCGTTCGTGTTGGGGGAGAAGGTCCCAATCAAGGACAATGTGTCCAGGATCGGCTACATGCCGCAGGAGATGGCCATCTACACAGACCTGACCGTGCATGAGAACCTCGAGCTCTTCTCGGCGCTGTACTCGATGGACAGAGAGTCTTTCAAGAAGCGCGAGCAGGAGCTGCTGAAGGTCATCGACCTCTCGGACCGTGGGGACAACCTCGTATCGCAGCTCAGCGGCGGGATGAAGCATAGGGTCTCGCTCGCATGCACGCTCATACACGACCCAGAGGTGGTGTTCCTCGACGAGCCTACGGTCGGGGTCGACCCCGAGCTCAGGGTGGGTTTCTGGAAGTACTTCGCGGACCTGAAGGCCAGAGGCAAGACCGTGATCATGACGACCCACTACATGGACGAGGCTGTGAGATGCGACGTCGTCGGCATGATGCGGCTTGGGAAGCTCATAGGCGAGGGGACGCCGAAGGAACTCATGGCCTCGACTGCGACCAGCGACCTCGAATCCGCCTTCATGGTGATGGCCAAGAAGGTGGGAACGTGAGGATTGACAGGGTGCTTGCAGTCGCCAGGAAGAACCTGAGGTCACTCAAGCACGACCGGCGGACCATCGGGTTCCTGGTGCTCATGCCGCTCCTCATGATAACGATCTTCGGGTACACCTTCGGGGGCGATGTCAAGAACATCGAGGTGTACATCGTCAACCTTGACCAGGCACCAGCGAACCAGTCGATCTCGGCCGCAATCATCGCGGACCTCGAGACGCGCGACACGCTGGACATCGTGAGGATCTACGGCCCTTCCGATGCTGGCGTCGACCCCGTCGGTATAGGCAGGGACAAGGTCAAGGACGCGAACATCTGGGCGACGATAATCTTCAACGAGACTTTCACACAGGACGCTACCAGGCTGGCCGGCGATTCCAGCGGCCAGTCCGCGCTCGTGAGGATGATGGTCGACGGCACAAACCCGAACATAGTGCAGGCGATAAGCAACGACGTCCTCACGGCCATCAGAACGGCCCTTGGCTCGCGGGCGTTCGTGGCGCCCATAGCCATCTCGACGGACCTCGTCTACGGCAAGGACGCGAGGTTCATAGACTTCTTCGCGCCCGGAGTGATGGGACTCGCAGCGATGATGGTCACGTTCATGCTCTCAATCATATCGTTCATCCATGAACGGAGCACGTCCACCCTGGACAGGCTGCTGACGACGCCCGTCACCGAGGGGGAGATCGTCGCGGGATACGCACTCGCATTCGGGCTCGTTGGCCTCATCCAGTCAACCGTCATCATACTCGCAGCGGTCGCGCTGTTCGACATACAGATAGTCGGGAACCCGCTCACGGTGCTCTTGATAGTATTCGTGTTCGGCGCGGGGATCCAGGGCCTGGGGTTCCTGCTCTCCTCAATGGCCAAGAACGAGTTCCAGGCGGTACAGTTCATCCCCCTGATACTGTTCCCGTCCATCCTGCTCTCTGGAGTGTTCTGGCCGATAGAGGCCGTGCCGGCTGTGCTCAGACCGATATCGAACTTCATACCGCTCACGTATGCGGTGGAGGGCATGAGGTCCGTCATGATCAGGGGCTGGGGCATCGGGGATATTTGGCTCCAGATCGGTGTGCTCGTGGTATTCGCATGTGTTATGCTCCTCCTGAGCGCTTACAGTCTGAGGAAGAGGAGATAGGGCATGGTGGACGCAAGGCCGAGGGTCGTGTTCGTATCCGAGGGACAGGAGATAACCCACAGGCAGATGGAGGCCCTGGCCGCGCTTCACGAGAAGGGAAGCATGAAGAAGGCCGCCGATGCGATCGGCGTCTCCACCCCCGTATTGCACAAGTACGTAAGAGAGATCGAGGTGAAGGCCGATGCGAACCTGATCGCCTCGACCAGCAAGGGGAGCCGGCTGACGGAGGCGGGGCTCGAACTGCTGAGGAGGTTCAGAGCATACGAGCTCAGGCTGAAGGACGAGGATGTCCTCAGGGTCGCTGGCACTGTTGTCACGGAGAGATGTCTGTTGAGTGCGGCGACAGAGCTCTCAGACAACGGCATCGCGTGCCATGTGACCATCTCGACCGATGAGATGAACATGAGGCTGATGGACGAGATGCGCCTGGACTGCGTCATTCTGGATGATGCGATATTCGCGATGGAGAAGGCGCAGGATATCCAGAGCGCGGAGATCGGTTCGGATATGCTGTTGCTCAAGGAGACGGGCTCAAGGTACGCCCGTCTTGGGTTCGGGGCTCAGCGGTTGGCCTTCCGATATCTGGACGAGAAGGGCATACCGCATGATGTCGTCCGCACGATCTACGAGCCCACCATGGTCGACCGCACGGACCTGAGCTACTTCGTCAACAAGAGCCTGGTGAGGAACGGGATAGTCAGGGCGGATGGCGCGAAGGACCTGAAGTGGTCTATCCATTCCGTCACGGCGCTACTGTGCTCGGAGAACGAGAACATACCTGCATTCTTGGAGGAGGCCAGGGAGGCTTGGCTTTACCGAAAAGGATAACGCTATACCCTTTTCAGCAAAACGCCTAAATATCCCGCCAGCATAACTGGTGACCGGTGAGTCTATTGGCGGAAGCTAAGGAACCGAATCCGGAATTCACAAGGAAGGTAATAGAAGCAGGGGGCAAGACAGTCAACCTCTGCTTTCAATGCGGGACCTGCACCGGCAGCTGCCCGTCCGGGCGGCAGACGGCGTTCAGGATCAGGAAGGTCGTGAGGAGAGCGCAGCTGGGCTTCGAGGAGGATATCCTCCCGTCGGAGGACCTATGGCTGTGCACGACCTGCTTCACATGCTACGAGAGATGCCCGAGGGGCGTCGAGATCGTGGACATCGTCATGGCGCTCAGGAACATGGCCGTTAGGAAGGGTTACATGGCTGAGCCTCACAGGAAGGTCGCCGAGCTGATATCCAAGACCGGCCACCTCGTCACGCTCAGGGATGAGGACAAGACGCTCAGGGCGAAGCTCGGTCTGCAGGCCACACCGCCCACCGTGTTCTCCGACCCGAAGGCGTTGGAGGAAGTGAAGAAGATCGCGCAGCTGTGCGGATTCGACAAACTTGTTGCATCAGGGGGGAAGCAGTAGATGGCCAAGTACGCGTTCTTCCTGGGATGCATCATGCCCCTCAGGTACCCCGGCATCGAGAGCGCCTCAAGGGAAGTGTTCAAGTCGCTGGGCGTCGAGCTCGAGGACATGAAGGGCGCCAGCTGCTGCCCCGCACCCGGGGTCATGCGCTCGTTCGACCAGAACTACTGGATGACGGTCGCCGCGAGGAACCTCGCAATCGCCGAGAAGATGAACGTCGACGGCGTGATGACGATCTGCAACGGCTGCTTCGACACGCTGTTCGAGGTGGCGCACAAGTTGAACCACGACCCCGACGCGAGGAAGAAGATCAACAAGACCCTGAAGGAGGCGACCGGCATGGAGTACAATGGCACGGTCCAGGTCAGGCACTTCGTCGAGCTGCTTTACAGGGATGTGGGGCTAGAAGCCATCAAGTCCAAGGTGAAGGGCGGGAAGAACCTGAAGGCTGCCGTCCACTACGGCTGCCACTTCCTGAAGCCCAGCAACATCAAGAAGATAGACGATGCTGAGAGGCCGCATGTGTTCGACGACATAGTCGAAGCCGCGGGCATGACCAGCGTCGTATACAAGGACAAGGGCATGTGCTGTGGCGCAGGCGGCGGCGTTAGGGCGAGGACGCCTGATGTCGCGCTCAAGATGACCGCAGAGAACCTGAAGAACATGACGGCGGCGGGCGTGGAAGTCATCGTGGACTGCTGCCCGTTCTGCCACCTGCAGTACGATGCTGGCCAAGTGGCCCTCAAGGAGTACAAGATCCCGGTCCTGCACCTGTCGCAGCTTCTGGGCCTTGCGTTCGGACTCGAGAAGGAGAAGCTCGGGCTCGAAGTGCACCAGATCAAGGTGAACCTCTAGTCTCTTGGATGGTCCGAGGATGCACGTTGCCAGACTCGTCGCGATAACTGAGCTGAAGAACATACCCCCGGACATCCGGCCTTTTGTGGAGTTCAAGGCGGCAGTCGAGGAGAGGCAGCTGGACGAGAAAGACCTCGTGGCGGTGCTCAACATCGACACTACCACCTGCTACATCCCTGTCTTCCTCAAGGACCCGCACACCATGGAGGACATCGAGAAGGATCTCGCGAATCAGGACGCGAAGCTCACACCGGACACAAAGGAAGTTCTGGCGAGGCATGTGAAGAAGTGAAGGACTCTCGACCTCCGTTCTGGTTCAGTGCCAACAAAGTTCATTACCATCGGCGCGTTTCTCGGTCCTGAGAAGGCCGGAGAAGCAAAGGGGCGGCGCAGGATGGACAAGGAATTGTACAAGTGCTTCGAATGCGGCAAGTTCTATGAGGACGAGCAGGCCGCGATCAAGTGCCACAATGCGCCTATCCAGAAGATCCTCAAGAAGGACACGACCAAGAAACCGAAGTTCCTTGGCGCGTAGGTCCAAAACATACTACCAGAAGATCGCAATCCGGCCACCGGGCATCATCAGGGGCAGAGCTATGATAATCGAAGAGCTGCACGAGCAGATCGACAAGGATTGGAGCAAGCACCTCAGCGAGACGAGGAAGCTGTTGAGGATACCGAGCGTGTCCCAGTCCGGTGAAGGAATCCAGAAATGCGCGGACAAGGTCGAGCGGATGGTCGCCGACCTGGGCGCAAAGCACGGGCAGTTCAGGGCGCTCAAGGAGAGCCATCCTCTGGTCCATGGGTTCCTCGACGTCGGAGCCGAGAGGACCGGACTGATCTACGGCATGTACGATGTCCAGCCCGTGGGCAACCTGGACGAGTGGGACTATCCTCCGTTCGGGGCCACGATCGTGACCAAGAAACCGTACGGTGAAGTGATCATCAACAGAGGCTCGTACAATTCGAAAGGCGCGCTTGCAGGCATGCTTCTCGCGTTGAGGACGATGGTGGACCACGAAGCGGTCCCGATGAACTTCCATTTCCTGATCGAGGGCGAGGAGGAGATGGGAGGACAGAGCCTGCCGAGATGGGTCTACAAGAACAAGAAGACCCTCTCGAAGGCGGACGCCGCCTTCAGCTTCGACTATGTGGAGAACGGCAACGGCGTTCCAGGCATCTCGCTCGGTCTCAAGGGGTGTGTCTACTTCGACCTAGTCGCCGAGGGCGCTTCCAGGGGAGGGCCGACAGCGGAGGTGCACAGCAGCGACGCCGTCTGGGTGGAGAGCCCCGTCTGGAGGCTCGTCCACGCGATCTCAACAATGGTCGATGAGAACCAGGAGCCCGTGGTGGATGGGCTGTGGGAGAACGTCAAAGGCCCGAACGAGGAAGACCTGATGTTGATCAGGAAACTCGCCAAGAGATTCGACATCAACGCATATCACAAGGAGATAGGCATCAAGAAGTTCAAGGTCGAAGGGTCGAAGGAGGAGCTGCTCACCAAGTACCTTTTCGAACCATCGATCAACATAGACGGCCTGAGCGCGGGTTTCGAGGAGGAAGGCACGAAGACCGTGCTGCCGCCGAGGGCGAAGGCCAAGATCGACATCAGGATCGTCCCCGACATGACCATCGCGGAGACAAGGAAGAAGGTCATGGACCACCTGAAGAAGAGAGGGTTCACGGACATCAAGATGAGGAATTACGAGGACTATCCATGGTCCAAGATACCTTTCCAGGCACCGGTCTCCCAGGCGTGCATCGAGGCCATGCGATACCACGGCAAGGACCCCGAGATATGGCCCATGGTCGCCGGTTCAGCGCCGATGTACCTGTTCGACCAGGTCCTGGGAGTGCCCTGGGGATCGATGGGGCTGGGGCATGGCGGAAAAGCGCACTCGCCGAACGAGTTCGCCGTCGTGAACGGCATGCGGGACCTCGAGAAGAGCGTTGTGACGGTCTTTTGGAAGTTCAAGGAGATCTCTTCAGGGAAATGAGTGGAGCGAACCATCAATCGGCTGGAACCCAAAAAGCAATCCTCAGAGCCACAATCTGAACAGCGATGCTGTTCAGCGCGCATATGGTTTATATAGCATGTACACCGATTAATGTCAGATTGGGCCTGATAGGGATGGGACCAAATAGTCGATTGGGCAACACGGAGGTTGTCGGTATGAAGAAACATTTCTCGAAAACAGGGCGTGCGCTAGCGGTGCTAATAGTCGCGGTATTCTTGTTTTCCGCGCTGAATTCTATCGTCCCGGAGACGAAGCCGGTCCAGGATGCCTCGGCAGCTCCCGCGACGGAAGTGAACGTTGGATGGATGAGCCAGATCCAGAACTGGAATCCGATGAACATAGAAATGGTGGAGGACTATGTAGCCTGCTACCTGATGTTCAGCAGCCTGTTCACGTATGACCAGGACTGGAACCAGATCGTGAACGACCTTGCCACGGGATATACGCAGGTCGTGAACCCCAACGGCACCATGACCACGACAATCGACATAACGAACCACGCCTACTTCAGGAACGCTCAGAACCCCACTTCGACCTCGCACCAGCTGACTGCGAACGACGTGAAGTACACGCTCGACAGGATCAATGCGACGCCGGGCGGAGCATGGGACACCTACCTGTGGAACATATCCTCCATCCAGGTCATCAACAACACAAGGCTAACTATCCTGACGGACTTCCCCAAGTCCACACTCATAAGCGACCTCTCGGGGATTCCGATCATACCTGAGTACCAGTGGAAGAACATAGCCAGCAACAAGTTCTTGTCCCAGATGAAGCCTGGCGACCTCGTCGGCAGCGGCCCATTCTACTACACGGACTCGACCAACACATGGTACAGGTTCACAACGGCGGACAACTACCACGGCGCGCTTGACTACCCCGGGGTGAGGGACGTCGATATCGGTAGCATTCTGTACACAGTGTACGGTGACCCCGGCGGAATGACTTTGGCGATGAACTCAGGGGGCGAGGACACAATCGTGCTCTCAGGCCAGCCAGACCTGTATCGCAGCACGCTCGGCAAAGGCGCAAGCGTGAATGTGTTCAAATCGGCGGTTCAGGAAGGTGGCATATGCGACGTCGCGATCAATGCGATCCCTGTGGAGTTCAGGGAGACGACCGGGGGAGGCTACGGGCAAGGGAACCCGCTGCTGCTCGACCCGGTCGTGAGAAAGGCAATCATGATGACTTTGAACAAGACGGACATTGTGGACAACCTGCTGTTCGGCATGGCATTGAGGGCGGAGTCCGTCCTCCAACCGGGCGCATGGCACAAGGACATCATTCCTCCGACGCCCTTTGACCAATTGGCCGCGAAGACGTTGCTCCAAGCGAACGGATACTGGGATCAGGACGGCGACGGATGGCTCGAGGCCAACAGCACGGCCCTCCCAGTCGTAAGGGGCTGGGCGAGTGCCGGTGCCGAGCTGAACTTCAGGCTCCACGCACCCAACAACGAGCCGAGCTACGTGGCTGTCGGGCAGAGCTGGGACAGGTGGGCCGCCGTTGCGGGCATCAACTTCCAGTTCCAGGCGCTGCAGGAAAGCGTCATGAACAACTTCGACTGGTACAAGGCAGACTACGACGTCTGGGTCTGGCACTGGGGCTGGGGACCCGAACCGCTCTCCACGCTGAGCGTGTGGCTGACGGAGCAGATAAAGCCATCAGGGGACAACTGCCAGATGCCGATGGGGCCATGGTACTTCAACGATGCGAACTCGTCGACAGGCAAGGCCTACTCGGCTTTTGACCAGAACTGGTCTCTCGCACAGAGGACGATCGATCCCGTTGAGAAGAAGGCGATCATTGACAACCTGCAGCAGATGATCTACGACTCATACACAGAGAACCCGCCGTTCTACGACCTCGGCCTGTATGGATATACGGACCAGAGGTTTGTCGGCTGGGGAGATTGGGTCGCGCACCCGGGCAGAACGGTCGCCTCCGACCTGCTCTGGCTGTGGTTCGACCTTGAGCCCGTCATCAACCAGGCCCCGATGTTCGACGCTCCGCTCAACCCGACCTACTCGCCCATTGTCAACACCCTTCAGACCTTCCAGGTGCAGGTCCACGATGTGAACAACGAAACGCTCTGGGTCAACTGGACCTTCGGGGACGGCAGCCTCGTGGCGCATGACATCGTGCCTCCGGGCACGAGTGCCAACCCGGTCACCCTGACCCAGTCGCACACCTACACCGTGCTGAACCCGTCGGGACTTACGATGACAGTCACCGTCACGGACGGGCAGACTGGACATGAGAAGACGAGCACGACGACCGTGTTCGTCATTGAGAGGCCGGACTTCCCGCCATCACCGACGTCCGCTGTCGAATACACACCACGGACATCAGCGTACAACGATACAGTTGTCACGTGGTTCTGGAACGCGAGCGATGCGGAGTCCGGCGGATCCACAGGACTCGGTCTAAGGTTCACATGGGACTGGGGTGACGGCACATTCACCGTGCATAACCATCAGCCGACAGTGAACGGCACACCAGTCGCGGAGTCCGCGACTCATGCGTGGTCCATGGGAGGTACCTACAACGTCCAGGTCTGGGTATGGGACGGCGATCCGAACCGGCTGGTGCACAACGTGTCCAGCGGAATCATTCCCTATACGGTGATCGGGAACACGCCTCCATCGGCGGCCCTCATCTCCTCGATATCAGGCACTGAGGGGACTTTGATAGACTGTGTCGCAACGAGTGTGGACGCTGATTCCGACTCGCTGAGGTTCACCTGGGAATGGGATGATGGCACGTTTACCATGACCAATCATGCAGCGAGTCCGGGACTTCAGGTGGCTTCGATAGTCCAGCACACATGGCCGGCCGCGGGACTCTACCCGGTCACCGTCTGGGTGGACGACAGGACGGGATACACTGGCCACAACATATCAGCGACGATAGACGCGACGATAAGCGTTGTCGGAGCCAATGTGGCACCCACGGCGCTGCTGATCGTCCCGCCGCCGACACCCGCGTACATCGATACCAACCTGACGTTCAACACAAGCGCGATTGACACAGACGGCAATGCGCTCGAGTTCTACTTCGAGTTCGGGGATGGCGCTTCGGCCATTGCGACGCTCCCCTCGGGAGTGAACACTCGCCGGTACGTGAACTTCAGCCACAACTACACTGCCTCTAGCCTATACACAGCGACATTGTGGGTGAACGATCTGACGGGCCTGGCGGACCACAACGTGACGACGACCGCCGACCTCGATGTGACCGCGAACGCGGTCCCGTGGGTGCTCCTGCCGTCGAGCTTGACTGCAGGCTACAACAGGACCTTCACGGTGACGCCTTCCCAGTGCGTGGACAATGACAGCGATCCGCTGCAGGTATGGTACGACTGGGGCGACGGGACCCCGATGACGCTGGGAGGACCCCCGGCGTCCTCGTACGCGGCGAGCCACAATTACACGAGCCTCGGCAACAAGACCCTGACGATCTATGTGAACGATGGAACGGGTTTGTCTGGCCACAACGTCACCAAGAACGCAACCGTGAGAGTGATTGAAGCGAACCTGAAGCCCGAGGTCGTCGGAGTGATAGCGAAGACCCCCTCCAAGACCGTGTACCTGCCGAACGAGACGATAACCTTCACCGTTTTGGTGAGGGACTTCGAGGGGGACAACCTGACCCTGACGGTCGAGTTCGGGGACGGGGCGATGCAGGTGGTGACGATCCTTGGAGTGCCGACCAATGCTGCCAACACCAACATCACATCGAACGTCACGCACCTCTACGCTGCAGGGAGAATCGACCCGTACCAGGTCAACGCGACTGTCAAGGACGGCATGGACCACTCGGACATGAACTGGAGCGTCGGTCACACATCGGTTCAGGTCACTGCGCCGACTCCTCCGTCAACGCCCAAGGAGGGATTCCCGCTCGCTCTTGTTGGGGGCATAGCGATTGCGGCGATTGCCGCACTCCTGGCAATCTTCTTCCTGCTCAAGCGCAGGAAGAAGGAAGGAGCCGAGCCGAGCGCTCCGGGCGGCATGGAGGGCATGGCCCCGCCGCCAACGCCCCCGAAGACCTAGGCCGCACAGGTGGCAAACCTCTTCCAAACTCCATTTATTCCTTCATTTCGCGTTCGATGCCCAAGAAGGCATCGAGGGCAGAAACCCTGACTGGCATGGCAATTGAGCTGGCGGTGTGAATTTGGCCTCCTTCCGACGCGTCCTTGGGAAGCGGATATTCAACGCATTCATAACCATCATAATGATAATGATCCTCAACTTCGCGCTGTTCCGAGTGATGCCCGGGAACCCGGCACAGCTGATGACCCCGCACAAGCCCGGCGTGTCTGATTACCTCTACTGGCGGAACGTAGAGAAGATGGGGCTCAACGACACAAAGGTGGAGCAATTCGGAAAGTACTTCTACCAGACGTTCACGGGCAACTGGGGCGTCTCGTTCACGTACGAACGTCCTGTCATCGAGGTAATGGGAGACGCCATGACCTGGACGGTCCTGCTGCTGGGCATTTCCTCGATTCTCACGTTCATGGGCGGGATGGTCCTTGGCAAGATAGCTGCGATGAGGAGGGGGAAGACCATGGACGTCTCGATAACGGGCTTCGGGCTCTTCTTCTACGGCATGCCTATATTCTGGTTCGGGATCGTGCTCATGGTCATCTTCGTTGGGGAGCTTAACTTGTTCCCGCCCGCGCTGCCCATCACGTCGGGCGTGAAACCGTTCCCGCTCACCTTGGACAAGCTCTGGGACATCACGCGACACTTGGTTCTCCCAGTCACCACCCTGACGATCGGCTCGATTGCCGGAATCGTTCTCATCATGAGGAACTCGCTCATCGACGTCCTCACGGAGGACTACATAACCACGGCGTACGCCAAGGGGCTCACCGAGAAGCAGGTCATGAAACGACATGCCTCGCCGAACGCAAGGCTTCCGATGGTGACGACTATCGCGATGGACACCGCCTTCATCCTTGGCGGCGCATTCCAGGTCGAGTGGGTGTTCAGCTACAGGGGAATAGGATGGGAGACCATCACAGCCATCGACAACAAGGACTATCCGATGCTGCAGTTCATATTCTTTATAGGTGGGGTCGCTGTCGTAATCGCGAACCTGTTAGCGGACCTCGTCCTCGTGAAGCTGGACCCGAGGGTCGAAATCACATAGGAGGAAGTGTAACTGACGCTGGAGAGTCTGTTCGAAAAGGTTGGAAGGGCGGTCTTCAAACATGTCAGCCCCATCCTTTCGGACAAGGCCGCCCTCTGGGGCAAGAACGCGGGGAGGACAGGGGACCTGTTCTTCCACACGGGATTGGGAAAAGTGGGGTTCGCAATAATCATGTTCTTCGTGTTCATCGCCCTGTTTGCGCAGTTCGCGATGCCGCCGGCCGAAGGATCGGCCGAGCGCAGGATGCTGCCATCATCCGAGCATTTCTTAGGGACCGACCAGGACGGGAAGGACATCTTCTCCAGGATAATGCACGGGACCGGGGCCTCGCTCACCATCGGCTTCGTGGCCATGGCCATCTCCATGGGGCTCGGCACAGTGGTCGGTCTGGCTTCCGGCTACTGGGGCGGGTGGAGGGACGAGATCATCATGAGGATCAACGACGTCTTCCTCTCGATCCCCTGGCTCGTGCTCATGATCGTCATCGCGGCGATCTTGGGGTCCCAGAGCTTCGGCTCAGTCATCGTGGTCATCGGCGTAACGGGCTGGTCGACCACGGCGAGGATTGTCCGCTCCCAGGTACTCTCCTTGAAGGAGAGGCAGTTCGTGGAGCGTGCGAAGGCCATCGGCTCTGGAGAATGGCACATCATCAGACGGCACATTTTCCCGAACGTCGTCCCCCTGATATTCGCGAACGCCATCCTGACGATCGCGATATCGATCCTCTCTGAGAGCACACTGAGCTTCCTCGGACTGGGGCCGCAGAACGTCGAGACTTGGGGCAGGATCCTGGAGAACGCCTACGACGAGGGCGTTGCCCTCATTCCGGAGCGATCCCTCTTCATCCTCGTGCCTGGGATGTGCATCGTCACCGTGGTCTTAGGGTTCACCTTCGTCGGATACGCGATGGATGAGGTCCTGAACCCGAAGCTCAGGAAGAGATGAGAGACCACTCATCCTGGACTGCTGGCACGTCCTCCAAAGATCAAGAATTCGTTCCCGCTACCACGGCAAACTTTTAATATGGAAATCTGTTATCGAGCTACCCTAGTCGATCACGCAGAGGTATTAGATGCCAGCGAAACCAAGAGCAGCTGCCAAGAAAGTCAAGGACAAGTGGAGGGCGAAGGAGTGGTACAAGATCTATGCCCCCGACATGTTCAGCAAGATGCAGCTCGGCGAGACCCCTTCCGACACCCCTGAGGGCGTCATGGGGAGGATCATCGAGGCGACCGTACAGGATCTTACGGGCGATTTCTCGAAGATGCATATCAAGATGAAGTTCAGAGTCAACGATGTCAGGGGCCTTGACGCGCACACGGCGTTCATCGGGCACGACCTGACGAGCGATTATGTCAGAAGGCTGACCAGGAGGAAGAGGACCAAGACCGATGCGGTCATCGATGTCACGACCAAGGACTCCTGGGAGATCAGGGTGAAGCCGATGGCCGTTTCAGAGCAGAGGATACAGGCCTCCCAGGAGACCGCCGTCAGGCACATCATGGATGAAGTGGTCAAGAAGGCTGCAGCCGAGGTGACCATAGGAGAGTTCGTCCGCATGCTCATCATGGGAGAGCTCTCCAAGAGGATTTCCGATGCGTCCAAGATCATCGTCCCTATCAAGAGGATAGAAATCCGCAGGAGCGAGGTGGTCAAGGCCGGCAAGATGCCCGAGCCCGGTGAGGCGCCCATAATGGCCCCGCAGGAGCAGCCGGAAGAGCCGCAGGCGGCTGAGGTAGAGGCCCCAGCAGCGCCTGCGCCGGAAGCACCAGTGGCCGAAGCGGCCCCGGTGACAGAGGAGCTGCCCGCCCCTGTCGAGGAAGAGAAGAAGGAGTGAGCGCGGACCGTTCGGCCGCGCCTTGTTGATTTCGCGGAAATGTCGGGGTGGCTCAGCCTGGTGGAGCGTCGGACTCATAGGGAGAGGTCTTTGACCAGATGCTCCTAAGACATCCGGAGGTCACGGGTTCGAACCCCGTCCCCGACACCAAATCTTGCGACATGTTCATTTCAGGGAATAGGTTTCACACGGTCCAAGGAGCTGACGGATGAGGATAATCATTTACACGGGCAAGGGAGGCGTCGGAAAGACCTCCGTGGCCGCGGCGACGGCCTTGAAGTCTGCCGCGATGGGCTACAAGACCGTCGTAGTAAGCACTGATGCGGCACACAGCCTCTCGGACTCTCTCGAGTTCCAGCTCTCGGGAGTGCTGACGCCCATCACGAAGAACCTGGATGGGATCGAGGTAGACATTCAGCACGAGCTCGAGAACAGGTGGAAGGAGATCCAGGCCTACCTGTCCGACTTTCTCGCGTCCCAGGGAATGGATGCCGTCACCGCCAAGGAGATGGCCGTCTTCCCGGGCATGGAACTCATGTCCGCGCTGTTCTATGTGGAGGAGTTCCACAAGAGCAAGAAGTACGAAGTCGTCGTCATGGACACCGCCCCGACTGCGGACACGCTTCGACTCCTTGCTTTCCCCGATACAGCGAACTGGTACTTCGACCGGCTTTTCCACATGCTCAGGAACGTGCTCAGGGTAGCAAGAGCCACCGTTGGGAAGTTCATGTCTACGCCGCTTCCGACGGAGAAGTTCCTGACGGACCTGGAGAACCTCAAGGAGCGTTTGGCCTATGTCCGGGACCTGCTGACAGACCCTGAGATCACCTCCGTCAGACTGGTCGTGAACCCTGAGAAGATGGTCATCGCGGAGACGCAAAGGGCCTACACATACCTCTGCCTGTACGGTTACACTGTCGAGAGCATAATCATAAACCGCGTCATACCAGACGAGCTGGGGGATACTTACTTCAAGGCCAAGCTGGAGGAACAGAGGAGATACCTGGCGCAGATAGACGAGATATTCTCCCCGCTCAAGACTATCAAGGCGAGGCTGATGCCCAAGGAGGTCCTGGGCATGAAGGCCCTTGAGAAGCTCGGGGACGAGCTGTTCGGCAAAGGGGACCCGACCGAGGTGTATTCGACCGAGTCGCCCATGAAGATGTACGAGGAGGACAACGCCAGTGTCCTGGCAATCAAGCTGCCGTATCCCATGGAGCAGAAGCTAGAGCTTTATACGCGCAAGGATGATTTGACTCTGCAGCTTGGGGCGTTCAAGAAGTCCATAGTCCTGCCGCACTCGATGACCAACAAGAAGGTCCTGGGGGCGGACATGGAGGATGGCTGGCTGAAGATCAAGTTCGAGGTCGAAAAACATGGCAAGAGAAAATATAGGAAAGGGCGTCGAAGCCGCAAAGAGGCTGGAAAGGCACATTGAGGAGATTGCGTCCAAGCTCGCGACGAAGGACACGATGACCCACTTCGTCAACGCTGGCATGGAGATCATCCAGGCGGGCAACGCCGCCGTCAAGCAGATGAGCGTGCCCGAGGAGACCAAGATCAGGATACACAAAGCTCAGAAAGAGGTCCTGCTAGCAGCCAAGAGCGCGATCGATGTCGTGCTCTCAGAGCTAGACAAGGAGATACCCGCGAAGGGCGCTGAGCTGAAGAAGATAGAGATACGGCAGGTCAAGCGGAAATCGAAGCGGTAATCCGATAAGAACCTGGTCGGGCGCACATCTTTTTTATGGGTATTCCATTACTGACCATCCGCCTTGGACAAGAGGGGGGGAATCGTCAGTATGGTCAAGATGTTGGTACCGTACCCGGAGAACTGCACTGGCTGCAGGTTTTGCGAGATGGCCTGCACCATATATCATGACGGAAAGATCAACCATGCGGACGCGCGGCTGCAGGTGCACAGGAGAGGAGTCAAGGTAGACTTCCCATCCGTGTGCACGCACTGCGTGTCCTGCGGAGAGGACTGCTGCATCCTCCACTGCCCGGTCGAAGCCATCAAGAAGAAGGATGGCAAGGTCTACGTCGACCAGGAAGAATGCACTGCGTGCGGGGAATGCGTCGAGGTCTGCCCGTTCGGCGTGATGCGCATGGAGGAGAAGGCATTCAACTGCGACTTGTGCGGTGGAAGCCCGACCTGCGTCAAGTTCTGCCCGATGAAGGCCATCGTCTACGAGGAGCCGAAGCCGGAGCAGTATGAGAAGGTCAAGAAACTTCTCGCGGTGGAGGAATGAAAATGAAGGGTTACACTGGCAAGATACTGAAGGTAGACCTCACGACGGAGAAGTCGCATGCCCGACCATTCGATGAGAGACATGCAAGGAAGTACCTGGGGGGCCAGGGATTCGCGGTCGAGATCGTCTACCATGGCGTCCCCAAGGGCGCGGACCCGCTGGGACCGCAGAACGTGCTCGCGATGGCCGGAGGAGTGTTCGACGGGTTCCCCGTGGGGACCGGTGGGAAGGTCGCGTTCGCCGCGAAATCGCCAGCCACGAACACGCTGGCCGAGAGCATCATGGGAGGTTCGATAGGTCCAGAGCTCAAGCACGCGGGATACGACGCGCTCGAGATAGTCGGCAAGGCGGATTCACCCTCATACCTCTACATCGAGGACGAGAGGGTAGAGGTGAACGATGCAGCTGACTTGTGGGGCAAGGACACCAGACAGGTTCCGGAGATGCTGAAGAAGCGCCACGGCTGGGATGTCAAGGTAGCATGCATAGGCGTGGCAGGAGAGAAGCTCTCCAGGATAGCGAGCATCGACTGCGATGACAGACAGGCCGGCAGGGCCGGCTTGGGCGCGGTCATGGGTTCGAAGAACCTGAAGGCGATCGTTATCAGGGGTACGAACGACCTCGTCCCAGCAGAACCGAAGAAGCTGTTGGGGATTGCGTTCAGGTACCAAAAGATCTACGAGGCATCGCCTTCGTTCATCGAGGATACGAAGTACGGCACGGGCGAGTTCCTGGGCTGGGTCAACAAGGAGAAGGGCGTCTTCCCGACCAGGAACTTCCAGGAAAGCGTATTCGCTGAGAGAGAGAAGATCGACCCGTACTACTGGGCCCCGAAGTATGTCACCAAGAACAAGGCCTGCTTCGCGTGCACCAAACCATGCGGAAAGCTTTTCGAGGTCAAGAGCGGCAAGTTCGCCGGCGTTGCCATTGACGGCATCGAGTACGAGACGCTGTACTCGCTGGGCGGTGCATGTGGCAACTCGGATGTCGAGTCGGTCGCCAGGGCGAACGAACTGTGCGACCTGCTGGGCATGGACACCATCTCCGCCGGAGTCACCATCGGCTTCGCCATGGAACTCATGCAGAGAGGCATCATCACTGAGAAGGATGTCGGGTTCAAGCTTACCTGGGACAACTCATCCGATGCCGTTCCTAGGATGGTCGAGATGATGGGCAACAGGAGGGGCTTCGGAGATGTGCTCGCAGACGGCGTGAAGGTCGCGGCCAAGAAGATCGGCAAGGGGGCCGAGAGATACGCTGTCCACACCAAGGGGCTCGAGCCACCCGCATACGATGTCAGGGGCATGAAAGGCCACGCGCTGGCGTACATGACATCGACCAGGGGAGCCTGCCACCTGAGAGCCGGATTCTACGCGCCCGAGCTGGTCGGCAAGTTTTGGAAGTGGGAGGGCATTGACCGATTCTCTACGGCTAACAAGGGATTCATGGTGTCCCAGACGGAGAACTTCATGTGCGTCTACGACTCGGTCGGCCTGTGCAAGTTCTCAAGAGGGTTCTACCTGATCGCGAAGCTGCCAGAAGTGATCGAGGCCATAACCGGCTTGACCTTCACGGAGGACGAGCTCCTGAAGATCGGCGAGAGGATCCACAACATGAAAGGCGCGTTCAACGCGCGCGAAGGTGTGACTAGGAAGGACTGGCTCCTGCCTCCGAGGATCCTAGAAGACCCGATCCCGGATGGACCGTCGAAGGGCCACAAGATATCGGTCGAGGAGATGAACACGATGCTCGACGACTACATGAAGGCCCGTGGATGGACCATGGACGGCGTCCCGACCCCTGAGAAGCTCAAGGAGCTCGACATAGACTGAGCTGATCGAGATAGAAACCCAAAAAACTCCTTCCGACTCTATTCTATCGAAGCATGCTCATATCATCTTGAGCGTTTCAGCGAGCTCGTCCAGCTTCTTGAGCACGAGGCTCGCATCGCCCTTTCTGCCGATCACGGCGACTATGAGCGCTCTCCTTCCGGCACCGACAACGACCATCTTGGCGTCCTCGCTCTCCACGACAACGTGAATAGGGGTCCCGATCCTGAGTTCTGAGTTAGCTGTAGACGCAGCGCCCAGCAATGTCGCGCACATGATCCCGAAGGTCTCCATCGAGACGCCCTCTGGCACGTCGGCGGCGATGATGAGGCCATCCCTGCTTATGACGGCAGACGCGATTGCCCCTGTGTTCTGCCTCAACGCTCTAAGTGCCGGTTTGAGTTCCATCCTAGTCGCCTCCGAGAGACTCCAGCCTGAAGACGCAGTGCTTGTCGCCCTTGCTGGTGCACTCGATCTCCTCGCAATGCAGCTTCCTGTGGGTCTGGGCCTCGTATATCTTCCTGACGATGCCCCTGAGCCTGTGGCACGTGCAGCCGTCCGACTGGCCGGACTCTATGGAACCCTCGGCGACGGCAGTGGATTCCTGGAAGACGATGTTGTCGACCCATCCCCTGGCTCGCAGAAGGTTGGCGCAGACCTCGAAATACTTCTCAGGCTCCTGCTGAGCGATCTTGGACATCTCCTCGCCGAGTATCATTCCCTCTCTGAAAAAGAGCCCGTAGCACGCCTGAGACATGACACCTTCGTAGAGCTTCCGTATCTCTTCGAATTCTGACTGAGAGAGCTTTACGAACTTCATGAGACTCAGCTTGGGATTCGACTGGTGGATAATTAAGGTTTGGTCTCAAATTTCTGATAGGAAACCACCGCACGATGCGCAATAGACGACTTCGTATGTGTTGCCAGAGGCAATCGCGCAGTGCGCGATCCAAGCCGATTCTCAGCAGGTGTGGTTTTGTGTTCACCCCGTAAAGACTTTTATGGCGGGTACCCTATCCCAGCTGCGCTGGTAAGATGTTTTCTGACGAGGATGGCAGACTGGCGGTCAAGATCGCGCGAGCCGCCGTCGAAAGCCATGTTAGACGCACGAAGTTCGTGGAACCGAAGGTGCCCGACATCTTCAAGAAGAACTACGGGGTGTTCGTGACACTGACAACCTTCCCGGATGACCAGCTCAGAGGATGCATCGGCTACCCTGAACCCGTCATGCCGCTCATAGACGCACTCAAAGACGCAGCCTTGAGCGCGTGCTCCAGGGATCCGCGGTTCCCGCCTGTGACACAGGACGAGCTGAAGAAGATAAGAGTCGAGGTCAGCCTCCTGACGCCGCCCGAGGAACTCATGGTGAAGAAGCCGAGGGAGTACATCTCGTGCGTCAAGGTGGGGGAGGACGGGCTAATCATGCAGCGCGGACATGCCAGGGGTCTGCTCCTACCGCAGGTGCCGGTCGAGTGGCACTGGGACGCCGAAGAGTTCCTGTGCCAGTGCTGTCTCAAGGCGGGCCTGATGCCCGACTCGTGGCTGCAAGAGGGCACCAAGGTCTTCAAATTCCAAGCAGAGGTGTTCTCCGAGGACAAGCCAGGCGGGGACGTGAAACGAAGGAGTCTCAGTGACGAACATGGAAGTTGTGGTCGAAGGTAATTGTTACGTCTCCGGAAGAATGGAGAGATGCTGCATAGGCATCGAGAACGGCAGGATACAAAAAGTAGCGAAGCTCATAGAAGGCGAGAAGGTCTTCCGATTCGGCACGAAGATCGTTCTCCCAGCCGCCATCGACGCCCATGTCCATTTCCGCGACCCCGGCCTGACGCAGAATGAGGATTTCGGGACGGGTTCCTTGGCGGCGATCCACGGGGGCGTCACATGCGTCTTCGACATGCCAAACACAAAGCCACCTACTACAACGCTGTCCGCGCTCAGGGACAAGAAGAAGATAGCTTCATCAAAGAGCATGGTGGACTTCGGCCTGTTCGCCGGTGTTAGACCGGGCCTGGATGTCGAGGCAATGGCGAAGGAGGCGATCGGGTTCAAGCTCTACATGGCCAGCACGACCGGTGAACTTATGGTGCCATCCCTCGAATCGGTGAAGAAGGAGATAGCCGCCATCGCAACGACCCGGAAGGTCCTCGCGGTCCACGCGGAGGATGAATCCCTTCGTAGGAAAGAGATCGAGGAGAGCCTGGAAGATCATCTCAGGAACCGGAACAACGAGTGTGAGAGCAGCGCGATCAGGAAGGTAAAGGTTGCTGCGAACGGCTGCAAGCTGCATATATGCCATGTGTCAGGGAAGGCTTCTCTGCCGCTTATTCAGGGAGTCCCTAATCTGACCTCCGAGATCACCCCACATCATCTGCTCTTCGACATCAGCTCGAAGTTAGGTACGCTCGCCAAGGTCAACCCGCCGCTCAGGAAGAGAGATGACAGGCACGCGTTGTTCCAGGCGTTGAAGGAAGGCGTGTTCGACATGATCGCCTCGGACCACGCACCACATGCGATCGATGAGAAGAAGGAGGACTTCGACTACGCCCCGACGGGAATGCCAGGGGTAGAGACGATGGTCCCCCTGATGCTGAATCTGGTGAAGGAGAGGCACTTGGACATCACGGGCGCGGTGGGGATGCTCTCCGAGCGACCCGGTGAGGTGTACGGCCTGGCCAAGGGGAAGATAGCGCCAGGGTACGACGCCGACCTGATCGTTGTCGACATGACGCACAGCACGATCATCAAAGCGGACAACCTACACTCGAAATGCGGGTGGACAGCCTACCAGGACATGCCAGGGATATTCCCGCAGACCGTATTCCTCAGGGGCCAGCTAATGGTAGAGAATGGCTCCCAAGTAGGTGAGAGGATGGGAAGGGATGTCCTTGGCTCAAGGTAACGAGCCATTGGAGATAGACTACTCCGAGGTGGACGGCAAGACCTACAGATGTGTCGACGGATGCGCCCTTTGCTGTCTATGCCAGCCAGAGCTGCTCCCCGAGGAGGAAGCCAAGTTCCGATCTGATCCGAAGCTCTCCGAGGGGATGACGGACAGGCACATCTCGCCTGAGGTGCGAGGCGCGGCAATCAAACTCAGGGGAGCACATGGCTCGTGCTATTTCTTGAAAAACAAGCGCTGTAGGATATACCAGGACAGACCGCACTTCTGCAGGGCGTTCCCTGTCAACGTATTCGTAGGATGGAGGATCCAGCTCAACGCGAACCTGTCGTGCAGAGGCATGGGACTTGCCGGTGAGAACCTGCATGATGTCGCAAAGGGCATCCTCTCCGAATACGGGGAAGATCGTCTGCGTTCGGAGCTCGGCACTGCGAAGAGTGTATTCACGGAGTTCGTGAGAAACACCAGGGACACGTGGGTCGCACAGTCGTTCTCGTCTGTCAGAGGCGCCGGACATGCGCTCGCGGACGAGCTGGTCGAGGAGCTCGGCCTCAGCAGGCTGCTGACATACGCCGAGCACGGGAGGACCAAGCAGAACGCACTTGCAACGGACATCGCGAGGCTTGTCCGGAGGACGGAGGCGGAGGCAGATGTGGAAGAGAGGGCGCTGATAGACGGAACGGAGGTGTTCGATCTTCCCGATCTGAGCCTGCTGCCGATATACATCGATGACAAGAACAGATGGAAGATCTTCAGGCTGGTCGGAATGGAGATAGTGGGCTACGAGCTCTCCGAGGACGGATCCACCACGGAGTCGTCGAGGA
>Ga0315286_10000872_pt1 | contig 26391 bp, 14 predicted proteins | sample YL17G10_0_MG_FD_205038 | JGI IMG/M metagenome (GOLD analysis project Ga0315286, IMG submission 205038) | Sediment microbial communities from Yellowstone Lake, YNP, Wyoming, USA - YL17G10_0 | ecosystem: Environmental > Aquatic > Freshwater > Lake > Sediment | place: USA: Wyoming | collected... | reverse complement strand
CGTTTCGGATTTTGCTAAGGATGCTGTCGGGCGTGGAGATAAGAATCCCTACAAGGCATTGATGGATAACTGTGGCGGCAAGATGACTCTGCCGTTGTATGACAATGTGGTTATCCAGAATTCTTCTCAACAGAAAGAGAAGGTTCTTCATACTATGGTGCCAGATCCATCTATGACCCATACGAACTGGTACAAAGAAAAGGGCGAGCAGATTCTATCGAAGGAACAATTGTCTCATTCTACAGATGTTAATTCTCTTTGGGAGGGTGTTGATAGTAAGAGTCCAGGTGGTTCTGGTTTTGGAACTGATGAAACACCAGACAATGGAATTAAAATCCCGCCTCCACCAACACAAAAAGCCGGTGGGAAGGACAATGGACCAGTTTCTTCTATTTGGCCATATGGTAACAAGAAAGGTGGCATTCCTAAACAATTTACACTAGACATGGCGGCTGCCTGTAAAGAGTTAGGACTCTCTATAGAATCAACAGAGATTCTTATTTCGCACGCAGCTTCTTCTTCTGGTTGGGGCCGTGCGGCAGAGAACTGGAGACTTGCTGGTATTAAGATAACAACTTCACAAAGGAAAGCAGGTATTCCGTATACAGCTAAAAGAGGTTGGGAATGTGTTTCTTCAAGTAATCCAGGCGCTACCTCGGATTCTTCTGGATGTCCTCAAGGTAAATATAGAAAGTTTACAGAAATGTATTGGAGGGCCTATAGTTCAATGCGTGATGGAGTTCAGGGGATGCTGAACCTCCTGCAGTCACGACATAAACCCGCCTACAAACTATTAATGGCTGGAGATGACGGATATTTTAAAGCACTTGCTTTAACACGTTGGTATACTTGCTCTCCCGAATCATTTCATCGAGACGCAATGGGAAGAAAAAAAACGATTTCTCAAATTTTGAGACGAGGCGGAAAGGCAAGTCGATGGGTGCCTCCAGCAGGCTCTTCTCAAGCTGCTAAGATAGAGAAACTTACTGGTCAAAGTCTTAGTAAAGATGTTACTAGCACGATGTCTTCACCTCTTACAGAGGCCATTAAGGAGTTTGAGTTAGATATTCTTTCAGGTCAAGGTCAACGGCTTGTACGTGCTTATCCCACATTCAAACTTTACTTTATTGAGGACGATTCTGGAGAACGCAAGCGTCTAGCATTTGATGACTTCTTCTCCTATAACGCAGTTAAGTCTATTCGTGTTATTAAGAGTCGAGAGATCGCGGCCGACCTATGTATCCTTGAACTCACAAACATCTCTGGAACTCTATCTAATCGTAAGTTCAGACAGGAAGGTTACAAGGAAGGTTCTGCCATTGGAGAACGACAGGTCGCTCCTCAAGCGTGGAATACAGCCTATGGACCCGATGGTAAACCAACAAAAGAAAGCAATGGTCCTATGAGTGCGAACACTCGTAAGGAGAATCCTATTGCTTCCCTTCTCCTCCAGGAAGGTATTCAGATCTCTCTTCGTTTAGGATTCAGTTCAGATCCCGATCTACTTGATCTGGTATTTACAGGTCATATCACAAACGTAGAGTTCTCTGAGACAGACGATCTAGTTCAGGTTATTGCTCAGAGTTTTGCTACAGAGATGGTACAGGATATTAAAGGTCTTGAAGTTCCGAACGAGAAGAATACTCCTTGGTGGTCCTTCTGGGGTTTCAAAGATAACGCATCAACAGGTCGTATTCTGGAAGAGATGCTTGCTCAACCTGAGGTTCTACACTTTGGGCGTTGGGCGCCGCAAGGATCGGGCACATCAAATCGGGATCTACTTACTGATAAATGGCAGTTCACACCAAACCCCGCCGATGACAATATCTTTGCTCCTTCTCTGGACACAGAGATAAACATTGTAGGTAATGGTCTCATCTTCCGAGATTTGAGATACACAATCTTTCGTACAACCATTTGGGACATCTTCAAAGAGATGGAACTACGCCATCCAAACTTTATTGCTTCACCTGTTCCTTACAAAGATAAGTATGGGGATCGCATGACTATGTTCTTTGGTCTGCCTCACCAACTCTACTTTGCTAGGCACCCAACAGCAGATGAAGAGGGTGTACAGAATAAACTCAAGGCACAAATTGAAGCCAGCAACTTGATTCTTGCGGCTGCCAATGTACGAGGGGCAATAGAAGCAGGTACAGGAATGTCTGTTTCGGCAAATCAATTATGGAAGGGCACCAGTACTTTTCAGAATCTTACTGGACTACCTGCAATAGGAATAATGTCTCACGTTAATGTACGGGCTCCTGTTGTTGGGAACCAACTCAATGCTTCAATCAAGAGGCCGGTGCTTGAGCCATTCCAGTTACAGAGGCTTCAGGAGGCTAAGAGGGCAGGTTATATCCGTCCATTCAGGCGCTACCACTTGGTTACAAGTAGACATCATATTATCTCAAACAACATCCAAACAAACTCAAGAGATGTTGCAAACACAATTGTTATTCACTACTCAGAAGATACCAAGATGATTGATCCGAATGCGATTAACCCATTTGTAGCATCCAAGGAAAACAAAGCCTATGTATTGAAGTTAGATAGCGCGATTCCAACTGAAGATATGAGAACGCAATATGGGCAGTTTGTGAATGTAACAAATGAGAACCTAGCTAAGAGATATGCGGTTGGACTTCTTTTGCGTAACTTAAAGCGCGCTTATAAAGGCGATCTCATTATCATTGGCAACCCAAGAATCAAACCATTTGACGTAATTTATTTGCACGACGAAGAGTCTGAGATGGTTGGTCCAATTGAAGTAAGACAGATTACTCACACATTTACACAGGAGACTGGATTCGTTAGTGAGATAGTTCCAGACATGCTCGTTAGTGCGAGTGATTGGTCTCTTGTTGCAACCAATGAAGCGATGGGTTCTATTGTTTCAGGTATTGGGCGCGATATCTTTGGAATGACGACTGGAGTTCAGAACGCAGAAGTAGCAGGTATCAACTCTACAACCAACAGAATGATTGGTAGTTCTGTTTCTATCCTATCTTCTCTTACTGGCAACTACAGTGTAGAAAAGATTCTGAACTATACTACGGCCGGCCAACCTATAATCTTTGCACCATTAACACATCACGGTAGACCTTTTGCTGGTGGTATTCCAACACGGAAGTTGCCTCACTCTCTATGGAGAACTCTCTTTGGTAAGTTCTATGCTGACTCAGACAATAACTTCTCTGCTTGGTGGGAAGACACAAAGGATGGTTGGATTTACGCTCTCAAGAAAATCTCCTTCCAGTACTCCGAGGGACACTTACTTCGCGGGTGGACATCGAAGAGTTTTGAGGCAGAGTAAGGGTAGGTGATTCTATGTCTAGCACAGGTATAGTTAGTAGTGTTATTGCGGGCGCCCCAACATCTCTCCTAGATGAGGATGCTCGTTCACAAAGAAACGAGAGCGCTGCACAACCAGGACAAGAGTCTGCTATACAAACTATCCAAGGAGTAGTAACTTCTGTACATGATTCATCTCCCCTGATAAAAGCCCATACCAATGTAGGTGTAGCAATTGCGGGCGGTCAATGGATTCCGCTAGACCATTCTCTCTCGGATATTGTCGAACGTTTTGGTAAACTAAGAAAAGGACTAAGGGTTCGCGTAAGTTATACTGGTGTCGATGGTATTAACGCAACTGCTTCTATCGTAGGACTTGAGGGTGAGTCTTCTGGTGAAGGGACTCTAATAGAGAACAAGATGCAAAAGGGGTTGTACGCAATCTTTACACCCGGCGCTTTTGGAGGATAACGCAATGGCTGACAACACTCGTATCTATAAGGCTAGTCACGCCGCCAAGGCTGGTATTGAACTAACTGAATCATCTGTTGCAGTTGCTGGCGACAGCAGGCACTTTGTTGTGGTCGATGATCGCGGCACAACCATTAAAGGGCCAATCAGTATAGTCGCCGATGCGATGGGTAGGCGGCGCGGTGGCTTATTCACAGAACTTAATGATTTCATGCACCTGATTCCGTCTACTATGGTTACTCCCATCGCTGCTCAAATCCCAATGCCTCCAATCCAAGGGTTAGTTGGGATCGCTCGCGACGTTGCTTTCTTTTTGTCACTTTTGGTATAAAAACAAGGGTTTACATTTTGGGCTTATTGGTTTAAGAAGGAGATTTATGGCTCACATCTATGACAACGTAGATTTAGAGTTCTCCTGGAATGGAGATTTTGGGTTGGCAGATGGCGATCTTGCTGATACTGAATGGGATTATCTTGAGTCACTTAAACAAGACATTCATATGGTTTGCGCTTCTGCCCTGCAAGATTGGGAAGTTTACCCAAGTCTTGGTGCTAGCATAGGCGACTTTGTTGGGGAACCTAATATCAAAGCCACGGCCGACGCACTCCACGACAGACTAAAAATTTCTATTGTTTCACTTGGAGTTGTTGCGGAAGAAGATTTGCTCATCAAGGTAGTACCTGTTCATATACATAAAGTACTTGTGATTATCAAGGTAAATGCGATCCCAACTCCGTGGAATTCTTTGGCAAACGGGGAAGCCCTAGTTGTCAAACTAGTCTTTGATTTTATGGAGCAAGGTATAATGTTTATGGAGTCGACACCTGACTTATAGGAGTGTTTTGCGATGCCTCTTTTTGGTAAGAATTTACAGGAGATCACAACTCAGTCCCTTGAGGATCTTTCGCAATTTACAAACATCACTAGGTTAGGTGTTGGCGGCAAGGCACGTGCTCTTCTCGATGCGGTAAGTAAACGTCTTGAGGAAGCATATGATACCTTTGATGTTAACCTAGCCCGCGCCTTTCTTTCCTCTGCTCCTGGACAATATCTAGATCTCATTGGTGAACTTCTTGGGGAACCTAGATTACCAGCCGTTGCTTCTTCCATTTCAGACGACTTGCAGTCTTTCAAGTTCTATGTTGCTTCTGGTACCTTTGGAAGTATTAATGGCGGATCGGATATCCAGATTAGTAGAGGGACTATAGTTTCAACAGAGGCTAACGATTCAGGTACATTATTTCGGTTGGCTTCTGATGTTACACTTAGTTCTGGTTCGAATGCTGCGTGGGCTACAGTAGAATCCACTATCCCAGGTGAAGGTGGTAACGTAGGCAGCAATACACTAAAGTATCACGGCTTTAATGGATATACTGACTACCTCAATTCAACTCTTCTTTGTACCAATATCCATCAAATAGGCAATGGACGGAGTTTTGAACAAGATGCGAACTATAGATATCGTCTCTCCAAGAAAGTACTTTCTGCTGAAGCAGGTAACGAGATTGCTGTAAGACTCGCTGCACTATCAGTGGCTGGTGTTGCAGACATAGTTACAATTAAGTATTACCGTGGGATTGGTTCCTTTGGTATTATTATCAAAGCCGTTACTCCTACTGTATCTCAAGATCTCATTGATGCAGTTATGGAAAGAGTAATTAAAGCAGAATCATATGGGGCACTTGCTTATGTGCGTGGACCCAGAGAAATTGGTCTAACTCTTAAACTTAATATCTATTATGATCAAGCACTTACTGAAGATGATTACGCTACTATAGAGAATTCTCTAGAAGAGGTCATTCAGACCAGTGTCAATTCTTTAGATATCAGTGAAGCATTTTATCTAGGTAGACTTATTGCTTCACTCTTTACGGTCAACACACATATAGTTGCAATTGGAGAACAAAATAAACAAGTAGAAGAGGCTTATATTTATGTCCCTACTCGTCTTGATGACAACAAGGTAAGACAGACACTTCTGGGTGATTACGTGCCAGCCTCGGATGGTAGGATTATTGTTGAGCCTAGTGTTGCTGTGCCAGTTGCGTTTACGCGAAATGTGAGGAAGGTTTCCTAGTATGGGTCGAACCAAAGCGCAGAGTACACAGAAACTTGTTAATGCTTTTCCTGAGTGGTCAGATACTCGTTCTGATGAGCAGAGTCTTGGGTTCCAACTTTGTAACTACCTCGTAGGAAATCATCTAGACCACTTGTATAAACAGACTATTCGTACAGGTAACAACCAGTATCTTGGTACAGCAGTCATATCAGATCCGGATGTATTCCATTCTGTACGTCTACCTAAAACATATGAGTTTGTTCGCGCCGACAGTGACGAAACTGAAATCAACTATGTTGCCCCAGTTGTCACAGGCACTTCAGGTAGTACAGATTACTCTGTAGTGCTTGCGAGTGGGAATAACATCAACGGATTTTGGCTAGATGCTATTCCTTCGAGAATGGAACTTGGAGCAACTCATTCAGGTGAACATCTTCTTGTTAGTGGTTTTATTGTGCGAACTCCGTTTGAGCCACTTGTAACTACAGGCGCCACACATATGGCCAATCAACTTACAGTTACTATGTCGGGTGGTACTGGTTTCATTGCGATCCAAGAAGGTAATATATCACAGGGTTTAGTTCAGATTGATGGCGAAACGAGAGAAGGTCAGTTTCTCACTGAAGAACTTCCTTTCATACAAGATGATACCAGGAAGACATTTCATGACTTTGTTAGTGTAAGTGGCGTTCGTGTTTACGGTATAGATGATCCAGATGAATGTTTCATTTGGGTTCGATCTGCAGACTTCCGGAATGATCATCGCCCCGTCGCCTATGAACTAGATAATGATGTTTTGGGAGATCCTGTCCCAAACAGTTGGTCTCTTAATAATAGTGCGACACTTGGTTATCAGATCCTGAAGCGTGAACGGTATGATTTCACTCAATGGGACCTACGTTCTGCTGGTTATGTATCTAGAAGTTCACTTGTTGATTTCGAAGTACTTAATGAACATAGTCAAAACATAATCTTACTAGACATAATTGCAGAACCTCACTCAGACAGACTCTGGGGTGTTACAGCTGATACTCTCTACTGTTATGATGCAAACATTCCTTATCCTGATACATCAAACATCCTGGAAAGAAACTATGATGCAATGTGTAGGATTGAGCCATCGTCTTACTATATTGCTCGTGGTGAAGAGATTGAGCTTTCTTTCATTTGGCGGCGCCCCGTAACGGGAATTGTAAAGCATCGTGCTTGGGTAGAGAAACCAGATGGTACAAAGTATTCTCTTCTGGATGGATCAGAAGCTACATATACAACTGGAGTAGATTCTTGGGCCTGGGGCGAACCATTCAATAGAAACCTCCGTACTCCTGAAACTTATACTCTTAGTCAGAGAGGAGAATACATCTACTCTCTCGAAGTATCATATACAGACGAGACATCCTCAATTGACCAGCGAGTTATCGTTGTCCCTACAAAAGTACCTCTAATGGAATATTCTCTTTCATCTCTTGGAGTTTATCGTCCTGTTAATGGTATCGACATTGATAGTGAGAACAAGATATGGGTTCTTAATGACCAGAATGGAAAACACGAGATTACACCCCATTGGGACTTAATGCTTATTGATTATAAGAACAAGGTGGTCTACTTCAGAGAAGACTACGATCAAGTAAGGATTTACTAATAACTAGAAGGATCTTGCCTGATGTGGATAGATCGTGGTCTTGTAGGAGAATCAAGTGCGATTCCCAAAGGCGCTCTTTGCTGGTTCAATGGTAAACTCTATGCCGGTGGTAGTAACGCCGACGACGAAGCCAGAGTTTACAGGCTTGATGGGGAAACAACCTGGACAGACATTTCTGGACAATTGGAAGTCCCAACAGGGTATTATATCGAAATTAGCGCACTGTGCGCATTCGGGGGGAAACTCTACGCTTCGGTGCAGAACGAGTATAACGGTCACGTTTGGCAGTATGATGAGATAAGCTGGATTGACTGCGGAGGGCCTGCGGGGCGAGTTATCACGTCCCTGGCCGTTCACAACAATAAGCTTTACGCCGGAGAACTGTGGTCGCGGGTCTATGAATGGAATGGGGTTGCAACGTGGACTTCCATCGGTGACACCAAGATCTACGCAACAGTTGAAGCCTTGGTGTCATTCGACGGAAATCTGTATGCTGCTGGTAGATCCGGGAATCCATCTTTGGGCTATGGAGATATTGCGCGTTGGGGTGGAAGTACAGTCTGGACCGCAGTCGGAATATTTAGCCAGATGCCAACCGGTAGCAATGTTGAGCCCTTCTCTCTCGTGGAGCATGGCGGGAAATTGCACACAGGCGTCGGCAACCAAGTTACCTCAGCAGGTCAGGTCAAACGGTACGATGATTCGGCGCTTGTCTGGACGACCATCGCTAACTTCGAATATCAAGTCCGTTCGTTGCTATCTGCTAATGGCGAACTCTACGCCGGGAGCAGTTACGCAGGACACGTCTACCGATTTCTTTCAGCGATCAAGACGATCGCAACCATGGGCACTATTGGAGATGGGATCCCCACAGCCATCTCTACATTCGGTTTGGCAACAGGCACCAAGACATACGTCGGTATCAACGGAGATGTCTTCAGCCGCGACTACTGGGATAGTCCTTCTTGGACCAACAACCTATTTCCGGGCACAGGGGACGTCAAGCTTGGCCTGTTCAAGTATGGATCATTATCTGTAATATGTGCTGCCGGTGCCACTGACGGCCATGTCTATCGACAATCCGGGACCACCACATGGGTAGATCTGGGGCAACCTGGAGGTGTGGGCTGTTTACCCGCCTGCTTGTCTTACAGTACAGTCAGCACTTTACTCTACGCAGGCGATGCTACAGGTGGTCACATCTGGAGGTGGTCCACCGGAACAACGTGGATTGATTGCGGGCATCCCGCGGTAGACGGTGTACCGTGCTGCATTGGAACAAAGGAAGGCGTGCCGGGTTCACTGTACGTTGGTTGCACCAATGGGCACGTCTACCTCTATGTCTCGGGCACTACCTGGACAGATCTTGGCGTGGTAGGAGATGGAGGTCCAGTCCTCTCTCTGATCTCATTTGGGGGCGCAATCTACACGGGGCTCGGTGCTGGAGGTACCACCTCCGGGCATGTCTTCCGCTACACCTCTGGCACAACCTGGGTAGATGTCGGGCATCTCGGCACCGGGACCAATGTTTACACCCTTGGGGTCTACGAGGGACAACTCTACGGAGGAACGAACGGAGCACCCGAAACCGGCGTGCTATTTATCTTCGATGGAGCCTCATCGTGGGTAAGCGCCGGAACACTACCGGGCGCGCAGAGCGTACGTTGCCTTGATCCGTCAACTCCCCCAACGGGAGGCGGCTCGATATACCCCGCTTGGGTTTCAGCCAATGGTCTGTTCATTGGGACAGAGCAGTCGAGCCCCGCTGAGATATTCTTGCTCTTCAATTCAGGAGATTGGGAAGATCTAGGAGTACCAGGAAGCACTACCTATGTTGAGAATCTAGTCGCGACAGACCCCGAAACCATCTATGCCGGATGCGGCTGGGATACGTCACTGGGGCATGTCTACCTGCTGGCGGGAGAAGAACCAGTCACACCAGAAACTTCAATCTATAATTGGATTGGATTTCGATTCAATATTAACCAAACACAAGTTGTTGGAGTTCCAACTCTTAGAACTAATTCTCTTGCCTCTGCTCAAACATCTACTGGCCGCAATTTTAATTGTCAAGGACTAAATGCCTGGAATCATTATGATGAGTTTGGTCTACTTACTGGTTTAACTAGAAACGCTGGAGAAACAAACTGGGCTTTCCGTAGGCGCATCAGAGATGCATTTGTTCATGTAGCAAACTCAACATACCAAGGTTTAGTTTATGGAATTACTCGTGAACTTGGTCTTACTCTCTACGACGCCATAACAATAGATCCTATTGTTCTTCCAGGTGGATCATTTAAAGCGGCGGCCCCTAATGTAGTTTTTGATGGTGTGTGGCTTAAACTCTACACAGACTATGATGCCGGTTTAATTGAACTACAAATTGATAGACGATCTCCAGGTGGTAACTATGAAACTCTTGGAAGATTAGTTGACCGTATTAATCAATCAACCTACTTTACTGCTGCTCTTCTTAGTGGTGTAACTACCACAACAAGTTCAATGGCTATCTTCAATCAATCAGGTCGCCAGTTAAACAGTGAGCCAGTTGACAGTACCACAGGATTTCAATTCCAGCATCCATTCATAGTGGAAAATACGCTATATTTCTCTGATAAGAATGTATTTGGTACCGAGGTGGCGGCCCAAAGCAACCTACTTCAAATAGGCGATTTTTACGTAGATTACGACAATGGAAGAGTTTACACAAAGTCTCTTCCTGGGATCGGGGGTCTTGCTAGATACGAACATATACAATATCCATTTATCGTTCAGGCTAGTCCTGTAATCTTACACGACATCCTAGGAACAAACTTTGCAAACCAATTGTTCCAACAAGTTCTTCAGGACGATGGAACAAACGCAAATGGTATCTTAAGAGAACTTGGTACAGAAGTTGTTAACGAGTTACTAAGTGTACGAGGAATGTATTTTGGAAAATAACTTACTCGCCTGGTCTACCGTCGAGAAGAAACTCTACGTCCGCACTCCGGGCGTTTCCTGGTCAGAATTCGATCCTCAGCCGCCGGTTTCTGTTGGTCCGGGATCGGCGCTGCTTTGCGGTCTCCCCAACGGTTCCATCATCGTCTGCGACGCGGGGAACTGGCCTTATTCCGCACCGACGATGTGGCACTGGGATCCGTCGCCGGGGACATGGATCGACCGCGGACACCCGGGAGTCGGATACCCGGAAGTGACCACGTCGTGGACCGTCGGAGTGGCAGTGGGTGAGGACTCGGCCGTGGCGATCGTCGAGGGAAACGTCGCGACGTTCGACGGTGCTACGAACACCTGGGCATACCTTGGGTATCACGCGGGCATCGACGACGTGGCCGCGTTATCCCTCACGGATATCTGGACCTGCGGTCGGGCCTTCAACATCAACTACGCATGGCACTACGACGGCGCCTGGACAGATCTGTACCCGATCACGCCGGAGCTAAATCGAGGTGTCGATGCCATGCTATTTGCCGTGGCTGCCGTCGACGATGCGGTGTTCTACCTCTCATTCTGGGCCTTTATTCATTGGGCACCGACGACGCAGATTGTTCGCTTCAGGGGTGGAATCTGGGCCGGGACCGGAAACATCCTGACTGCTCTCGGGGACATTTGGGCGTTAGATCCACAAACGATCTGGTTCAATAGCGAGCACCCCCCGGGCACTTATCACATATATAAAGGGTCCGACATAGCCGACGGGGGGACTAACACTCTGTCGGTCGCCATCGCAGACCAGCAGGATATGTCTGTCCAGACCGCGCCCTGCACCAAGCCGATCATCAGCCTCAACGCCCAGCAAATCTATGTCGCCGGTACTTGGGCCGGCTATCACGTCTGGGAGACCCTCAACGGTGGAGCCACTTGGGCATTGACCACGGGCTACCCTGGCACGAGCCTAGCTGGCCTGGCGATCTGGACCGTCGTCGAGGCCGAGCCACCCGTAGTCACTCCGGTCAGTCCGACCGACGGACAGATGGAAGTGACTGTTTCTTCTAACGTGATCGTAGACGCAACCGACCCATTGTCTGGGATCTCCGGTCCGGCGACGCTGATCGAGGAGAAGCGAGGGGGCGGAGCATGGGTGACGGTGTACCAGGCGGAAGCAGCACAGCCGGACTACGCGGTGGCACGTTCGGTGATCACTGGAGGATACCGCTATGAAATCAACCCATCAGTTAATTGGTCATATGATATATTGGTGCAGTATCGAGTTACTGTTGAAGATCTTGATGGAAACCAAACGAGCCTAGTATATTCATTTAGTACAATTTCTCCTCCTCGTAGTACAATTTCTCCTCCTCGAACATGTCTTGGATTTCAGTTTAATCTTAACCAAACACAAAATATAGCAATTCCAATAAAACAGGATCTCTTTGGGCCCTTTGATGACAAAGGTTTAATGCTTACAACCGAAAGATTACTTGGAGAAAAAAATTGGGAGTACAGAAGACGATTACGTTCTGTCTTTACTCAAAAAGCAAATTCTACATATCAAGGTTTAATCAATGGCATAACAAATGGATTAGGACTCGCACTCTTTAAAGCAATCTCTATAAATCCAAGAGTAGATAATAATGGTAACTTCTTAGCGGCCGACCCCTATGTAAAGTTTGATGAATCATATCTGTATCTTTATTCAGATTACACGCAGGATCTCCTTGATTATCAGATTGATAGATTATCTATCGGTGGGAATTACGAGACCCTACAGGCCTTGATAAACCTTATTAACTCAACAACCTTCTTTGAAGCTGCTCTAGAATCTGGTGTAGCAGGTACTACGCGGGGGAGCGCGGTCTTAAATCAATCAAACAGAGTTTCTGTTCAAGAAGAGATTGTTCCTTGTTCAACAAAATTCAAACTCCAAAACGCCCATATAATAGAAGGTAGTCTGTATTTCTCTGACCGGAAGATATTCAAGACAGAAGTAAATACACCAGCCCTTGTCTTTTCTGTGGGATCTTATTGTGTAGATTATTCAAAGGGTATAGTTACAGTTAGAGTGGCACCAGGAAAAGACATCAGGGCTAGGTACGATTACACAATCTATCCATTTAAGGCAATTGCTAGTCCAATTGTTTTACATAATATAACTCAAGATAATTATAAGATTCAGTTGTTCCAACAGATTCTACAGGATGATGGCACCTATATCCACCAATTACCTACTTCTCTTGGAGTAGACATTATCAATGAGTTACTTACTGTTGGTGGAGGTCTTTACTTAGGAAAATAATATAGCAAACTGAAACTGGTTAACGCAAATGACAACTGCTTCTGGCATTCTCACTTATAAGATTCCTCTTACTCCAGCAGACGCAATGCCTGGTGGGAGTCTCTATCCAACTTCACTTGGTTCAAGATCTACTTGGGCAATAAAGAACAATCCATACACAGGTAAGAAGATAGAAGGTTGGAAGTTTGATTCTCGTATTTGGCCGGATGACAATATTGAGAATATTAATGCTTTTGTTCCTTCTATTTGGGATCCTACAACTTCTGGTATTACAGAAACTTATTTTCAGTCTGGTATTGGAGATAACGATGATCTCCGAATAGAGTCTCTCAAGTATCAACTTGCTTCAGGACTACAAACTACTGGGGCTGGTAATCTTTGGGCGGCACAAGTAAACCACGGTTATTACTACGACTTTGACGAAGAGGGTTACCTCTTTAGTGATGACTCTCTTATCGTCTATCCAAGTTATAGTGGTGTACTTCAGGGACTAAATCGTACAGTTGCTAATGGACTAAACTTTGTACACCTTCCGGAGTTTCCAAAGGTGGGAACACCTGTTCTTGCCCGTACCTTTATCTGGGACGAGGATGAGGCTAAGTACTCTATCCATAAAGAGTATCGGAAGCGGACTAATTTTACGGGGAGCCGCCAGGTAGATTATTCTCGTCTCGAAACTTATGACGCCGCGCGTCTCGCCATTCTTTTTGACAATATGGATACATCTGAACCAGAATGCGTTGTGTCTTGTAGTGGTTTCGCCGCGAGTGGTATTGCTCCAGTAGTTGTATTCAATCAGCAATGTTGTGAGTCTATAGGAACCATTACCTCTTCTGGACTTCCTACTTTCACTACACTTGATCCTCTTGGTTATGCAGATGGTGAAAGTCAGCAACTTCATCTTACTTACGCGCCAGTAGATCTTACTAGTCCTATACGAGTGTTCTCCTGGAATCAGTCAACCATTAGTGGAATTACAAATTACACTGAATGGGTTCCAGTTCCATCGGGAACAAACTTTACTGGTAACCAAGTTCTTCTTGATGGTGATCTTGGAACTATTCAGTTTGGTACTGTTGCTAGTGGACAAAACCTACCTCACGTTGGGGATTACGTTGGGGCTCATTACTATACTTCAGCACAAGTAGAGTTTGAGCCAGAGTTCACAGACGACTTTATTACAGCACCTGAAGCTAACCTTAATCCTATATACAGACGAACGGGACGAGGTTTCGTTTATCTTTCTACCAGGGTTTCAGATCCCGTCTCTCTTGTTTTGACGGCCGATTTGCCTCTGATATCTACAGATAAGTATGGTCCTCTTGCTATTGGCAGTAACTACTGTGCTCTTATTGCCACAGTTAAAGATCGCAAAGGGAATGTGTTAGAGGGTATCCCTGTTGAAGTTCAGATCACTAGTGAACCACACGCCGGAACCTTTGGTGCTTCTGATGATGCTGTTACGGCCATTACAGATGAATATGGCGAGGCTCGCGCATTCTATAATCCACCAAGAACTATTAATGAAATTGGTGAGAATATTGATGTAAATCATTTCGCTATTAACGCCGCTCCAGCTTATCCCGACCATCCAGAAGTAACAAATGCAACAATCCTAACAACTTCAAATCTTCTAGTAGAAGCGGCTGATCCTCCAGACAATGTATATGTTTATGGTGTCTACACAGACGATCCACTACTTGGTGTACTTTACGCAGGTCTTGATCCTCTTGACGCCGCCGCACAGATTGCCAAATACTATGAGAACTACCTGATTGCTGAAGACATCTATGGTCCTACAGGTATGATCCCTAGTGGTATAGTTTCCACCGCTGCCATTAACTGGGAAGATGGACATCGGCTTATTTGGAATCTGGCCCGCCCTACAGCCTATGAAACTAATGCTGGTTTAGGCCGCCGAATGATTCTAACTGAATATGACAATGACGCCCTTAATCCACACAATCCAACTCTTACTGGTGCATGGGTTCCTAAACAACCTTTCAAGGTAGAGAATATTGGCGTCGGCCAATATAACATTATCTTTGATACAACCACTGTTGCTATTCCTGCTCCTTCTGGAACCTTAGATTCTTACTTTGTTGTTGCTCCCACTAGCGTTAAGCTGCAAGCAAGTATGTTCAATGCCAGACTAAATAAGACTATTTATTCTAATGAGATACAGGTTAAGCTAGAGATACCAGACTATATGAATGGTCTCTGGATTATTGAGGGAGTTAACTCTATGAATATTGGAGAGATTTCTACTTTGATAACTACAGCAATGGAAGGTAAGAAACTTCCACTTGGATTCCGGTTGCGATCATCTAGTGTTACACTGGCAGCAGCACTGAACGGTATCACGTTCTTGGACCTTAACTCTACAAATCAGAAGTATGTTGGTCCATCTGATACACCAGATTCGAGTAGTTGGCCACCTCTTGGATTGATGTTTGATATTACTACAATAGTGTAAGGAGTATGTAAAAATGTCTGACAAGATGCGGACTGCGTTCCCAATTTCAGTTAATTTCTATGATGGAGAAATGCCTACTGGTGCGAAACTTAGAGGTCTTGCGCGACAAGCTAAGAACGGTCTATCCATTGTGGAGTATGCTCTCGGCGATCTCTGGAACCAGGGTGGAGACAGTTTCCTTTCTGAGGGTGGCACATCAACAGATAATGCCGTAATGATTGCTAACTTGGCTCGTTACATTGGTAGTCCAAGACTTACTAGTCCTCGTATTCCATATCTTGATGTTCTCAATACCTATACTCATTTGTTTTATGTGGGGGACGGTTTTGTGGGCACTCAGGAAGCTTATCTTACCTTTCCTCCAACTGGAGGTTCCTCTTACGCATGGGCAGGTGGCGCTACATTTGACGCAACTCCAAAAGCAACAAAAGGTGAGGTTATTAGTGGTACACACTGGTATGTTAATACTACAACTGGATACTGTTACTTTGGTTCCCAACTTGCGAATGGGTACAAGGTAACCTTTACTCCTGATACCACTAAGGTTACTGATCAGGATACAACTTCTCATTTCAATATTATCCCGAGCCCCTATACAAATACAGGTTGGTCATTTCGTGGATGCAAGATTGCGTATACGAATAACACGAATAACTCACAAGGTTATGTAATTTACTTCCCGCCCCGTGGCCCTCTGGACTGGCATGTTCTTGATCGTGGACCCCAGGATTCTTTCCTACATGGGAACTCAGACAACTATGACTCAACACCTGACAGTGCTACAAACTTAATGTTCTGGCAGGACCCAACTGTAGATGCTGCTACTAACGCGTCAACGGCCTCACATTACAGATATCAACTGCCATATGCTCTACAGAACTCAGTTTACTTTGATGTGAGCGCTACACTTCCAGTTGGATTCGTCCATCTGTGGGATCATTATGTGACCCAAACAATCATTACTGGGATTACTATTGCGCTCGATTCATCTGCACATACTTGGGCTATTGTTGTAAGTGGAAGTGCTATGGAGACTTGGGTAACTAATAACCTAAAAACTTGTGATTACCCCGCTGACTCGCTGACAAAACGGGATGATCATGACCCATCTTACTATCCTGCAAACGGCCTAAGGGTAATTACCACAGGTTCTTCTCTCTCTGATCTGTTCAGTTCTATGCTTCAGAAGTTCTACAACCATGATCATGGAAGCGGGAGTTCACTTGTAACAAAGCCAATTAGCCATAACGACTTGTTTAATATGTTCAAATACTCTAGTCAGTATCCATTTCTTCCTTCGAAGTGGCAGAACGATGATCACCCACAATATCTTCATCGAGCAGGCACTTCTTCTATTGATACGAATACTAGAGACCCGTATAAGAATGGTATGTTCTACAACATGCTTCTTTTGTCTACGGATGACACTACATACTATCAAAACCTTGCTGCAGATAGTATGGGTATATGGTTTGGACAGACGATACTAGGTCCATATCTTAGTTACAACGTAACTCATGATGCGTTAACTTTAATTAATAAACCTCTTGTAATTCATACAAATATTGTGGGTGGCGTTCGTCTTAGTAATCCGTACGCTGGCATTTTAACTATTGAAAAAACTACTGCTGTCGAAGGTAGTGCCGAAGATGGTATGATTGCAGCAACTCGATATTATACTGGTCCCACTTTCGACAACCCGTGGCTTCCTGGATGGACTACACAAGGTTATAATGGTGCTGATTATACTGCGGGGTGGGGCGCTGTCCGGAAATTAATAATTCCACCGGAAGCCTTTATGTATATTGGTAGTGTTACACTTGCAGGTGGACAGTCGGCGAGACCCTCTTTAGATTGCATTACCGTTAGTGAAGTCAATCATCTTCGTAGAGATTTAGGTACAACTGGTTTCTTTCAATATAATGCGCTTGGGGTAAGTGGAGCGGGAAACAGAAACTACCTTTATGCTCATATAAATTTGCCATTTGCATATTATGGAATTATTGATGTAATGCCAGCACTTAAAATGGAGGCTGGCTTCCTAACTTCTTCGTATTACTACATTGAACTAGGTTATTACACCTATAGTGGAGCACCAACATATAGTCTGGTTGCGACAGCAGATCTTAATACGGCGTTTCCAACGCTTTCCACTTCATGGGAACAAACTACTTGTTTTACACTTGCAGCTACATCTTCACCCTGGATTGAAGTTAACAATGCTGCTGATGGGGTATTCCGTTATGGAAACACTGGTCGTATGCCATATGTTACTTTTTGGTCAGATAATGCAGAGGTTGGTAGTGATCTTTTTATTGGTGGAGTAATTGTTTATTATCGAATCAAGGAGTTCTAATTGGCAACTGCTGTTACGGGCCATCTTGGCTTTACATTTAGAGTAGAGAGTGTTCCTGTAACCGCGAACACAGATGTACGCCTTAACATTCGAAAGCGTAAGGAACAAGTCCTATACAGAACATTATCTAATCGTAACAATATCAATTTAGGTTATTGTATTAGCCAAGATTTGTCTCCACAGAACAACCTCTTCATCTCTGATAGAAGTACTTTCTTAATCCAGAATAGAGTGCCTTCTGTTATTACATACACGAAAGATACAACTGGATCTTTTACTCTGAATGTTAATAAGTTCTTGGTAACTGATCAGTTTACAACAGAGACGGCGACCCAGCCTGCTGAGCCTCTCTTCTATTACCACAAGCTGATTCATTTCAATGCAGACTTAACGGACCAAGATTACCGCGATCTGTTCACGCTAGAATTTGGGGATTATCTCCTGCGTAAAAAAGCTGTAACTGAATATCTTACCGTAACTACTGGGGATTCTGCTGGAAGAGTTTATAATAACCTAGAGAATTCTTACGATAATAAAACTACAGACTTCGATGTGACCTATGTGAAATACTCAGTTCGGTATACAGACCCAATCACTAGCGCCCAGACTGTATATGTCTATCATGAGCTGCTTGATAACCATCCAGTTTTTTCTGAGGCGACCTTCGACGATATAGATGAATGGGGTAATCTTATCCCGGGCAATGATGTGTATCTTATTACTGAACTACCTGGTGGTAGTAGTTTTGAGATAAGTCTTCCCTCCATTGCTCTCTATGCGTACAAGGAGTTATCAACTTCTCGTATTAAGGTACTTGAGCCCGACGCCCTAGATACAAATAACCCTTGGTACCTCAAGATTACGAACGGGAAATTCCTTACAAGTTTGGAAACAGGAGATGGACTTTCTGCTAACTTCAAGTACCACATCCCAGAGTTTGGGACACAAGTCTTTAATCCTTATCCGCCCTATAAGCAACATCATGAACAGCGAGCAATTTGGCTCTACCAGAATCTTGTAAAGGTTCCCACTGGTATTATTTGGGATACTTCAACAGGCTTCTTTGTTGATGTCCTTGTGAAGGATTCGCTCAATACAATCCTCTATGTTTACACCAACAATCCTTCAAAGCTTGGAACATCCTACAATAATTCTGTTCTCTATACAGATGACATTCTTAGTGTAGATGAGCTGAATGGCTTCATTGAGTTGGCCGACACAATCAATGATGACTATAAGGTCTTTGTTTCGTATGTAGCAGAAGAGATAGCTTATGAGCTAACGACCATCGACTTCAACCCATTGAGCAATACGGACATTCTCAACAATCGAGTAGTTTTGTATTCTCTACCCGAATCTCCTAAGACTGGAGAACTAGACAATACCCTTTTCTATCTACTCGTAAATAGTTTAGGAGAAGTCGAATACTCCTCACAGGCTGTCGAGGGTCCTCTTTCAGCTCCATCAACCCAGAGGTTGCGTAATGAAGATTTCAATGTTGATGGGGCGCCAGTCCATATTTTCTACTATGACCGTGCGTCCACAGTATCGGGCCTTAGGGCAACACAGAGTGGCTTCTTCTCTGCCTTCATGAACGACTTCTCTTTCGTAGATAAGTACACTGTTGAGTCTGTTCTAATGTCTAATACCTTCTATACTGCCTCTGGTATCTATGGAGGTACAGTTGGTTCTGGCGAGATGTTCAAGAACCTGAACGATAATCCTAAGTTCCTTATCTTAGCGGATGTTTATGTCGGCGAGGCTGTTTCTCCAGAGCAAGCTACTGTTACTGACATTAGGTCTCGTGGGGGCGGCATCAAGGAAGAGAACGAAGAAGATGCTTACGAAGAACAGCCAGAGAGTATGTGGTATTGGGACCACAACTCACGAGTTCCTTATCCAGGAGCACTAACATTCTTGGCCGAAGTGCCGCGAAGTATCCTTACTGAGTTTGGCGGAACATACACTATTGATCAGATTCGAGCGATTGTAGAGAAGCACGCTGCTCTAGGAAGTTATGCTTGTATTCGTCCTTATGGACCAGTTGATCCTGTTCTAACTTCTGGTGTTGGTCTATCAGGAATGGTTAATCTTGGATGGCCTTCGTATGGTACTGACTATGACTACAATGTTTATTACGCGACACTCCGTAATGGGACCTATGCCTCCTATAATGCAACACCAATTACAGATGTATCGAGTGGAAACCTGTATACTATGACTGGACTCAATCTACTCCGAGACTACTATATATATGTAGCGGCAGTTGATGAGAACGAATATGAGTATCCTTCTCCTGTTTACAAGATTACAACTACCGCAACTTAGAGGGTGATTTAATGACCGTAGGATTAATTTTCTCTTCAACAAATGGTGGCGCCACACTTAGTGCCGATATCGATTGTGGAGACCTAAGTAATGGAGCAACAACTGCTGCTCAAACAGTCTACCTTCGTCATACAGGAACCAACCCAATTACAGGAGTTAAGTTCTATCTTCGTGCGTGTACTGGTTCATATGTTGGGGCGGCCACCGCTATCGCTGACCTAGCCGAGCTTATTGGTTGGGGTGATAACCTAACTGCTCTCGGATGGGGTGGTGTCCTTGTAAACCAGAATGCTACGGGTTCCTTCCCTGTTCCTGGATGGCCTACTCTTTTGAATAAAACTCCAACTGATGGCGTATGTTGTCGTACAGGCAAAGCAGATAGTTCTACTTATGCGGCCAATCTTTCTGCAAACACAGGGGCAACCGCTATAGGAACTGTACAAGTAGGAACTAGTCCTAATGTTAGATTTCAGTGTAAGATAGTTGTACCTGCTAACGAAGATACTGTTGGTATTAGACAGTTCGAGTTAGCATTCCTCTTCTCGTATACAAGTTAGGAGCCAGAATGGGTTATTGGGTTAAACATTTTGTTGATGGAACAAAGTATGTTGGCGATGATAACAATCCTCAAACCACTTGGCGTAATAGTAGAAATGAGGGGATCTGTTATGTTGAATTAGTTCACCTTGATTTTTACTTGCGTATTGATGGACCGGGCGAGTACTGGCAATCAGATTTAATGGAAGCAAGTTTCCCATCAGGTACTCCTATTGTTAAAGTCAGAAGCATACAGAGATTAATTGGTCCAGGAGATTTGTATGTTAATCGAGAAGGTAACGCAAAAATGATTAGGGCGCAGGTTGCTAATTCACCAATGAACTATAAAACTGTGAACGCAATCCGACCTGACCAAATAGGTAAATGGTTAACATTAGCGTGTGTGCCAGCAACACAACTTGTTGTTTATACAATCAGGGATAACAAACTCCAATGAGTGTAAGTGGTTACCTAGATAAGTTTACACGAGCATTACCTTCTGTTCAGGGCAACCAGATCCTGCGACTTCTTGTGTCAAAAAAGGACTCTGGTGAAATCAAGACCCTGGATGAATTCAAGAACCGACTAAAGGAATTAACCACTTCTTTAATCGCCCAACGTATGAAGCCAACCTTCAAATTGTGGTGGGCTATTGCGGGAGAGGATATTTCTTCTGAGCAATACAACGATATGCTTCAGAGAATTCATAATGATCTTGAGGCAGGATTTGCAGAGGCAAATAGTCTCGATGAAGTAATCGAGGCACATCACCAACTTATCAATAGTGTATCTCTTAAGATGCTTCGTTTAGGTCTTAATCGTTTAGATGAGCAAATTTCTCTCTATGAGTTTCTTCAGAGAGACAACCACAGTTTTGATAGTTGTCTTTTTGATACCTTCCGGACTTCCGAAAATATGGCAAGCACTAGGTCTGAACCCGCCGCATCACAACTTTTCTATGATCCTCACGTAAAAGATTATCTTGATGTAGATTATGATTGTGTTACAGATGCCATTGGCGAGCGATTAATGATGGGATATGACGAACAATCCTACATTAAGATTCGAACAGCCAAACATCGTACTGGTTCAGATAGTGTCAGAAGTGAACTAGATGTTTCTTTTGCTAACTCTAACATTAACAATATCATAGACGGCAAGACAAATACTTACTGGGCTACTTCTGTTTTGTTAAGTTCTGTAAGTTCAGTTGGTATGAAAATAGAAGTGGAATTTGAACTTCCCGCTTCTCAAGATGTTAACTTTGTAGAAATAGAACCTATTGGATACTACCCTCTTCGTCTTACCTACGTGAAGTATTATGATTCTAACCAGAGTTTACAAACCGCACTCTCTCCTGATACATTAATGTATGGACCTGGCAGAGTTAACTTCAATCGTATAACAACTAATAGACTTGTTTTGTCATTTGTCCAAGAGAACTATGATGAGGTTCAGTTTAAGATTAAACCAGGCGAGACTAACTTCTATAGGGCACTTGTAGGTGGGAATACCGCGCGGCCCGATCTTGCCTCTGCCAAAACGGACCTACAGGCTACTGTAACTTCTACATTCCTACTTAACGAAATCTTTAATCCTCCTCCTGATTTCGAAGACAATAGGAAGTATTTCGAGTACATTGTTGGTTTCGATAACGTGCGCATCGGGTTCTCAAAGTTCCTCGACCGCAGTATCTATGTTAGTAAGAAAAAGTCTGTTAAGCAACCCAACGTGATTGCTCTTCGAACTGATGAACACAGACCTCGCCAAACAATTACTTCATTGGATATTGTTTCAACTCAATTCCAATACCCAAGTCAAACATCTACTGAAGACACTTATTTTTATCACGGTTCTGTAGAGTACTGGCTTATGGTACAGTCTTACACTTCGAATGGGTTTCTAGTGGCTACAGATTACTTACCAATTCTACCTCTTGGTGCTAATCGCATCTATCACGAACAGGTAATTTTCTCTACAAGATCAACTGCTTCTTATGCCAATAAGAATGTTGCTATTCTTGTTCATTACGCTGGAGCAGATCCTTCAACTACAATTGTATATAGAAACAAGGAAAGATTGCTTCATGGAACAGATTGGCAATTTGATTCTGTAAACTCTCAGACAGATCCGGCTGGGGCTACTCGTATGCTTCGTGCTATTAAGATTACGGCCGACCCAAACATCCTAGATATCTATACTGTAAGTTACACTCCATCTCTTTCTTCTACTCTGGTCCAACCTAACAACACTGATCTTTGTGGTATGGTCGGATTAACAGAAGGAAGTCATATTAGAGTTACAAAAGATAATGTAATAGTATTTGAACAAACTCGAGATTCTTTTGTAATTGATCACGCTGATATTTATCTCATTGTTTTGATGCGGCGTAACTCTGCTAATATGAACGTAGGGCCATTCCTGGAGGAATATATGTTGGCCACAGGTTCTAGACTTGATAACAAGTTCCCTAAGGATTTCGTTTAGATGAACAATCAGACTAGATCATTCACAAGTAAAATCTTACGTACAAAACTTGGTTTGGCAACCCAGAGGTTACAATCCCAGTCTTCGGCTACTGGTACAGGTACAGACTTTGTTACACAAGAACAAGTAATGTCTGAAGCCATAAAGATTCTTAGTGAGTTCTACAGGTATCTTTCAGAACCAGGTTTTCAACCTTTGAATCCCCTTGTTGATACTGAGCCATCACCATCTGATTTTAACAGGAACTTCCAGGCTATTGGAGATGACTTGGAAACCGTCTTCTCAGAACTTGAGAACATTGAAGGTGTAATTCTTGGTAACTTCAACTACATGGTATCTCGACTTAACAAATTAAGTGGAAAGATGAAGTCGGTATCGTCTCTTCTTGGTGACTATGCTTTACTTTCAAACTACCCAACGAAGGACGCAATCTTCCTTGGTGATACATTTACTAATCTGAATCGTGTCGAGTCTAATTCTCCTTTGCTTAATGGTACACAACTTGAAGTTAACCAAGTAGAAGGACTCCTAACTCTTCCAATTGATCGTGTAGCACAGAAGAAAATTCAAGTTAGTAAAGTTCCAGTTATCAACTCAAATAGTAATGGAACTCTTGGTAATTCAATGGAGGCTGGCAAGGCATTCAATGGTGATATTCTACAGATACTAGATGGCAATGCTGACACCTGGTTCGAATATGAGAGGGTTCTTTCTACAGATGATAGTGTTGCTCTTGTACTCGGTCTCACAATCAATCTGGGTTCGCCGCAAATAATCAACTTTGTTCGTGTGAATCCAAATAACTTTGGTACTAAGACATCTATTGAGATTCTTACTATCGACACCTCAATCGACGGGGATAAGTTTATCAGTATCAAAGATGACATTCCTATTGCTGGATGGACTGTCCAAGATGAAGAGAATGTATTTACATTAGCGCCTAGTACCTCTAAGTATGCAGGGCAAGGTCTCTATACTTTTACTCCTCGCAAAGCCAAGTATATTCATCTTACTCTGCGCCAAAGTACACCCTATATAATTACTACAAGTACGGGAACACAGTTGGTGCGTTATGCGATTGGTTTAAGGGATGTACATATTGAGGCGCAACCATATAAAACTAAAGGTGAACTTATTTCTACGGAGTATGTGGTAAGTGATGAGGTCCGTAAGGTAGTATTGCTTTCGAACCAAAGTCCTGATGCTGCGTCTGTCTCGACTCTAGCGGGTATTAAACATTATGTATCTCCAGATAATGGTTCTTCCTGGTACGAGATACGACCAAAGGTTTCTGTGGGCCTGGCAAATACAACTCAAGCAGTACCTGAACTTCTAGACTTCAATGGAATTGACCAGAATACAGTACATACTTCTAACCCGGTTTTTAAACTTAGATATAAGGCACTTATGGAAAGATATCCTGCAGCTTTTACAGCAGGATCTTCCGATCTTGGACAGGAGTTTGCCGACCAGACAGAACTACATAAACCACCCTCAACAACTCCATTTGTTCTTGCGTTAGAGAAGAAACCAAAAGAAGGTAGTGTTCAACTCTACGAACCTAACTATGGTAGTCGGGGTCTTCCTGATGTTCAGTATGATATTGCCGTAGGAACAGGATCTCGGCTTCAGATTAAACTACCTTGGAAACCTATGCCTCGTTCTATCTACAAATACTGGGATAATGTGGTTACTTCTTATGGTTTAGCAGAATCTGGAGACGAGAGTCTTTACGTAGATGGTAAACTCTGGTCGCGAGGTGATCCCACTACTGCGAATGGAACTACTTGTTATTACAAACTAGACTTTACTACAGGTAGTTTAATTACTGGTGACGGGACGGCTGGTGCGGCGCCACCAGCAGGTTCAATTGTAACTATGACATTTGGCGAGGAAAGAATCTTCCCAAATCACGATAGTCCTCATACAGCGAGTCTTGAGTTTCCAACTACAAACGACAAGGGTCAGGTTATCCTCCAGCGTATAGAAAAATTTCTTCCTGCGACTACAATCTTACAACGCGGTTCTAAAATTCATCAACTGAAACCCAACATTCTGAATCCCTTTTATCTTAGTATTTCTGACGTTACTGTCTTTAACCCAGCGACCAGAGTCACTTATGTAGATGGAGAAAGTGAACTTACTGCTGGAAAGTGGTCTGTCGATTACGAGAACGGAATTCTATATTCGTACAGCAATTCTAATTCTTCTAGTGATACAACTATTTCTTATTATTATTATCCCCGCGTTACATTGAGTGAGGGTGATTGGGAATTTGGCGAGACTGCTCGAGAGGTAGTTATTGTAGATAATCTTTGGAAGACCCTGTCTCCACCTGCAGCAGAGGTAATCCCTGGTGGTTATCGACTCTTTGGTTTAGAAAACATTGCAGTGGTTAAAGGAAGTTTAGTTTTCTCTAATACAGCCGAGTTTATTAGAGAGATTAACTTTGTAGATGGTAGGTCTGAGTTTCTTAATTATGTTCAGACTACAGAACAAATCTCCGCTCTTGCCGGAACCGCTCAACAGGTTACATTTTCTCTTCGAATGCCAATCTCTTATGCATCGAACTATGAACCTGTGTTTTCAGATACCGACATCTTTGAGACTCCAAAAACAACTCTTATTGCCGTAAATGTCCCGGGTGACTATTTTGTTGATAGAACTGCTAATACTGTTACTGTTTGGATTACAACATCAGAAGCAACTCCTGGTACGATCACCTACTACTACTCGAATCCTCAAGTAAATACATCTGGTAGATACTCTGTTAACTACAAAACAGGCCAAGTCTTTACTAGTGATCTAACCACTGGTGCCGCCGGAACCGTAACCTACCAATATACTGATTACCGTATTAAATATCCAATGGCTCGTGAGGTTTCTCGTGCTGACTGGGAACTTGATGTCTTATCAAACAAGATTACGATCAAAGACAGAGAGATACTAAGCAATATGAAACAGTCACAGATTACTTCTGGCACTTCTAGAGAAAAGTTTTATCGTGTTTCTTATAAGTATATGAAGTCATCCAGAGAAGATGTTAACGAGTTAGAACCTTTCTTCTCTCCAGTACTAAAAGACTATGCTCTAAAAATCATCACGCAGGGGAGACTCTCCTAGTGTCAATTGATACTACATACAAGGAGTTAATCCTTGAAGAGATTATTCGGGATCTACTTATCGCCGGAACATCTCCTAGCGTGAGTAGGATAACTTCTAATTTTAATACGTATATTAAGGATAACGACCTTACAGAACCACTCTTTAACTATGACGATTCTAAGGTCGGCTTTGGCAGTACGTCCTCAGCAACAGGTTTTACCGACACAAATAATACCATCTATAAAGACCTGAAGGTTCTCTACAAACATATGTTAAAACTTTCAGAGCAAACAATCATTAATTTTGATCGGTGGCGGGCTGAGGCCTGGTTGCTGGACGGCCAACTCAACTCACTACTATCGCGCGTTAACTCCTTACTTCTGATCTCACAGGAGACCG